>PPYF01660346.1_pt1 | contig 49620 bp, 70 predicted proteins | sample 1559871 | NCBI WGS metagenome assembly PPYF01 (sample SAMN08240021, study PRJNA423297) | Human gut metagenome, whole genome shotgun sequencing project.
CCAAATCATATGCATCAGCAGGTCCTAACAAACCGGACATATCTTTGATACAAAGGGAATCAGTACCCATTTCTACCAAAGTTTCAGCTACTTTCAAGAAGCTTTCAGTTGTGTGAACTGGAGAAATTGTGTATACCATAGCGGATTGAACGTGTGCACCAGCTTTTTTGGAGTACTTAATAGCAGCTTCCATATTGCGTGGGTCATTCAATGCGTCGAAAATACGGATACGGTCGATACCATTTTTTACAGCCGCATTACAGAATGCTTCTACTACGTCGTCGGAGTAGTGTTTATAGCCCAACAAATTTTGACCGCGAAGCAACATTTGCAATGGGGTATTTTTCAAATTAGCTTTCAATTTGCGAAGGCGTTCCCATGGATCTTCATTCAAGAAACGAAGACAGCTGTCATAAGTAGCGCCGCCCCAACATTCAAGAGCTTCATAACCAATATCATCTAAAAGGCCGAGCACTGGTTCCATTTGTTCGTAGCGCATACGTGTTGCCAAAATAGATTGATGACCGTCACGAAGAACGGTTTCGCAAATTCTTAATTTTTTAGCCATGTTAATCCTCCAAATCGAAATAGTCTGTGTATGTAACTTTATACACTCATTAAACAACTATCTCATACCTATTTTTTTTACGATTTTTTCGATGTCTGCTCACACTAGCCAAACGCGCTAAAATCGTAATACATACTTATATTAGACTACTTATAAAATTCTTTGTCAACAACCACATTATGCTATTTACTCATAATCTCATGTATTCAAAGATGATTTTTTCGTGATGAATATCACAAAAAACTGCAGAGAAACTAGAGTTTAGCATGTATGTTTAATCAAATTAATTTTTTTGTAATTGCTCATTTTAATGAGAAACTAAAAATTATATCGTAATAATTTTTGGTTATTATTAAATACTTTTCAAAATATATCGGTATTTATAAATGTAGTAATTCGATAAACGTCGGTATGTTTATAAGCTCATCAATTTTATTGATAACTAAGCCGATATTTTTAAATGCATAAACATGCAAAAGAACCTGCCCATTTACGGACAGGTTCTGACCTAATCTTTAAAATTTGATAGTCTCCATTATACGGCTTACTTCTCAGGCTTAACCTTTTTAGGCGCAGTTTCAAGGACAATATTTTTACCTTCCCGTTTCACCTGAATAGAGAAAGCCCCTTCCCCTTCTTTAAAATACTCCATCTTGATATCAAGGAGTATTTTACCAATCATAGTCTCTACTTTTTCAGTTAAGAACTCACGGTAAAAAGCATCTTCTTTTTGCTTTGGACTTTGATGAACTACTGGTTTCTTAGCATCTCGCTCCATATTGAGCATAGTATCTTCGAAATTTTCTGTATCCTTAAAATTTTTCATCATATCCGCATCAGATAAACCTTTTTGAATTTTAAACTTTGCCATGTGTATCTCCTATCAGTTCAAAAATTGCTTTCTTTACGCGTACTGGATCAATACCAGACATACAATATTGATTAGGCTTAGGACAACGTCGTTTTCGGCAGCCTAAGCAATCTAATTCATCATTTACGAGCACCTTAAATGTCCCCGTTAGAGGGCCCCATAATTTAGGGTCAGTAGGGCCAAAGAGTGCTACTACAGGCTTATTTAAAGCTAACGCAATATGCAGAGCTCCCGTATCTGCAGTAACTACTACATCACAACTTTCAATTAAAGCCCCTAATTCTTGAAGTGTCGTTTTCCCTAACATATTCAGAACAATTTTATCAATACCCTCATCTGTCAAAGAGTCCAGCAAGGGTTTGTATTGAGCAGCCTCTTTAGGGCCACCTAAACAAACAAATTTCGCTCTATATTGAAGGGATTTAATGAGAGAATACCATTTTTCCTGAGGCCACTCTTTCGTTGCCCAAGAGGTACCTAATACCAGCCCAATGCGTAGCGGAGTTTCTACCACGCCTCGATGTAAAGAAACGTCATTATCAATCGACTTCCATTGATTTTCTGCCCAACTATGTAAATTTGTTGGCACCTGAAAATCCATGTGGTATAGCGTATTAGCATTAGATTCATTTAGTAAACAACTGCTCTCAATACCGTATTTATCAATGTTAAGCGATGTATCTAAATTTGCATGTTCAGTAATAGCCTTTGTTAACAACTGAGCAACCTCTACATAGCGTTTAATCACGTGTTCTGTACTAGGCTTCGTTTTATAGTTAGTAAACAGCCAATTCAACTCTTTTGTGCCACCAAGGCCAAGTCTAATGGGGGCTCCTGAAGCTAATAGTACCAGCCCTGTTATGAGTCGCCCTTGCACATCAACGGCTACATCAAATTTATAAGGCTCTAATTTGGCCTTAAGATCCCACCACATGTGCCACATTGTAGGAATATGTAGTTTTTTAGAATGTGCCTCGTATTCATCCCGTTCCCAGGGAATTATTTTATCTACATAGGGATTGCCCTGCAGGAGCTCTACCATACTAGGCGTTACAATCCAATGCAACTTAGCATCAGGATACTGTTCCTTAATCCACCGCGCAGCAGGTGTAGCATGCAAAACATCACCTATGTAACTAAGGCGTACAAATAATATATTCATAGATATCCTTAGGGTACATACTATTATAGGAATAAAGCCTTTATAATGAAAGAACATTATAAAGGCTTTTTCTTAAGATTTCTTTTTACTACCACTACTATTTGATGATTTAGAAGATGTAGTATCTTCTGTTACCTTAGTAGTTTCTTCACTACCATTCTTAATGATGTTTTTTACATCTGATAATGTCAACTCATTAAATGTAGTAGGGTGGTTGTATTTGTAAACTGGATTGAAGCCTACACCTAATTTACCAGTGTAAACAGTCAATGCATTATTGTCCTCATCAACACGGGCGATATAGATAGTTTTGTCCATATCAACACCGATAAAGCGGAAACGCCCTTCAGGGTTGATAACACGCCATCCCCCTTCAATGCCGTTGAACATGAATACATCCCCAGTTCTCACATTATCGTAGAAGAAGTTATCTTCATCGTAGAATACACCGATATGACCGATATCAGTAGCTTGCATGTAAACGCGACGTGTATCGTAGTTAGCATCGGTACGATAAATGCGATATGTGTGTTCTTGAACTTTTACCTTCATATACACCACATTTGTCGCTTCAGAGTACGCAGCATCTACAATTTTACTGCCCCGAGGCAAGTCTTCAAGTTTCGTATCAACTTCGTGTTCTGGATCATCCGCATTAAGACGAGCCATGACAACATCTCTGGAGTCATATAAACCCATGACAGCATAGTTACGGTCTGGCATCCAGTTGAAGTAACTAATCGAGCGACCCTTCAAATCGATATTTGTGGGCTTGCTTTCATTAGCCTTGTAAATTTTCAAAGAGTTCTCTGTAACAACGGCCATAAATTGACGGTCATAAGATACATACTTAGTACCTTCCTTCACATCAGGGAAGTTTTTAGTATCATCTTTTGATGCGCCTGCTACGTTAAACTCTGTAGTCGGTGCAAATATATATTGATCAAGGTATAGGTATACCCCACCTTGCAGAAGAATACCTACCGCAAAGGCGCTCAGTACACGCGTAAAAGGTTTCATCTGTCCTCCTATTTCACGATAAACGCCGTTGGGATCATGCGTTCCCCTAACAAATCGGCAGGTTTATTTACGACTTTACCATTTAGGTACAAAGTAGAACTAGAACCGCCATCTAAATTTGCTGCAATGTAGCAACCCTTTTCAAAAAGAATATCTTGTACGTCACGCAAGGTAGCACCAATGGAATACCCTGGTTGACGACCATCGATTACGAGAAATAGCACTGTACCATCTTTCTTTTGACCGATAGCAGTACGAGGACCTACGCCCCAGCCACCATCACCTTCGGTAATCATCTTCTTACCATCAACGATAAGAGGTGGACCAAAGGTAATACCTTCCATGGCCTTCATATCACTAAGCTGAGTTTTATCATAGTTACCAGCGATAAGATTACCAGATTTAGAGAAACCTACAAAGTCTACGTCTTCATCAGGGCCTACATCCTTACCGATAACGTACTCACCATCATGCAAGATGAAACCATATGGCAAACGGCCTGTACCAGTACCATTAGGGTCGTGGAAACCACCGCCATTAATCGCTGCTACAGCATTATTCATTTTTGCAATATTACTTGTAGTATCGCCTTTTTCTTGAATATTAGCCGCTGTACCTACTTGAATACGACGAGGATCAGGAATTTCTAAAATATAGCCTACATAACGAGCAGACTGGATTTTTTCAAGATTTAAAGTCTTATCTTCACGAGCATTAAACTTGAACAAATCTTGGCTTTTAACAACCCCTACAGTCCCCAAAATAGATTGTAACTCGTCTTCATTAAACAACCATGTAATGTAATGAGGATGGCGAGATTGTAAGATAGCACCAATTACAGCGCGCTTTACATTATTAAATGGTCCAAAGAGCACCACGAAGGGTGATGTGACAACGGTAAATAAGAACACCATAATGATGAACTTTACCCAATTCTTTTTGAACAATGTATTTCTCCTTATAAATCAGTGAAATGTTCAGTGCTAATGCGTTCTTCAAAATGCTTGATATCCACCGCATTACCTACCCAAACACGCAAAATATTATATGGATTATCACCAGTATGAGCCCAGCCAGATTTCATAGCCATCCCCATTTTAATACCAGCTTTCTTAGATGCTGAGTCGGTGAATTCATTTTTATCTCCATATGGATAGCAGAACCAAGGATTATCCTTAATGCCTACTTCTTTAGCAAGTGCCTCTTGGGCCTTTGTAATATTTTCAATTTGTTTTGCTTCTGACAATTGGCCCATTTCTATATGTTGGAAACCATGGTTTGAAATAGTAATACCATTTTTGTGCATTTCACGCACCTGATCCCAAGTTAGACGCGTCCCAACATCGCCAGGATTGATAAATACAGTCGCCGGGAATCCATATTCTTTCATAATTGGATATACGATAGAATATGTATCTGCATAACCGTCATCAAAGGTTAAAACAACAGGTTTTTCAGGCACCGCAGCACCATTTACAACATAATCATACAATTGATCCATCGTCAATGGATTATAGCCATTATCCTTGAGGAACTTCATTTGTTCTCTAAACAAATCCTCCCGAATAACTGCATCATTATCTTTGTCGTCGCCGACTTTATGATACATAAGAACAGGAATACCCGTTGGATGTACCATCTTAACTTCTTTTGCAGGCGGTACTGAACTAGTAGGTTCTGTTTTTTGTGAAAGCAATCCACAACCTGCCACAACCATTGCCAATACCAAAACTAACAGTGTTACCAACGGAATCCGTTTCATAGGTCCTCCTCTATTAGAACACAATTATATACAGAATATTATAACATTTCCATGAAGAATAGTAAAAATTAACGCTTTATTAGTACTTCATCAATCGATTTTCGAGGTCTAGGATACATAGTTTCATCTGGAATACCTATAGCAATGATTGCCTGTACATCGTGAGGAATATTTAAAAAGGTTTTGCTTTCACACTGCATAAAATACACATCATTCATCCATAGTGTACCTAACCCAATTGCTTTTGCCCCCAATAAAATATGTTCTATAAAAGCGCCAATAGCTTGTAAGTCACTTTTCTCCCACACGCGAGTATAGTCAGGCAAGTGATCATAAGGATTAAACACAAATAGCAAGTCACTAGCAGTTTGCATAGCCTTAAGACTAATCTCTAAACTACCAAAATGTTCCTTATGTTCTTTATATTGCTCTAACACCTGAAAGCCTAAATTCACAAAATGTTCTTTCTCCACTGTCGTCACATGAATAACCTGCCAGGGCTGACGATTTTTAGGCGATGGAGCTCGCATACCAAGAGATACTAACTCCTGAATTATGTTGACCCCTACTGATTGAGTTTCTTTATATTTACGTACGCTAGTACGAGAGTTTATAACTTCTGTTAATTCCATAATATTTCACCAAAACATCTAAATTCATATAAATCTTCGGTATCTAAAATCATTCAAAACTTCTACGATTATTTAGAGCTATATTGTAATCCGTTCAATAATGCTTTAATATTCTAATTATAATACATATTTCTAAAATTATGCTTATCCAATAGACAAAGGATTTCTTATGAAAAAACGCTTAAGCCTTATACAAATGGACGTCTATGTAAACGAAGTGGAATACAATTATGCGCGCGTCCAAGAATTACTTTCACAAGCCCTATCAGAAAAGCCTGACATTATCGTCTTGCCCGAAACATGGAATACAGGATTTCATCCATCTAAGGATTTAATCAATATTTCTGACAGAAATGGAGAAAGAACAAAAGCTTTATTAAGTACATTCGCAAAAGAACACAATGTAAACATTGTGGGCGGTTCTGTAGCCGTAGCAAAAGAGGATTTAGTATTTAATACATCCTATGCTTACAACCGTGAAGGCAAGCTCGTAGGAGAGTATTCCAAAATGCACGGATTTAGTCCTGCTAAAGAGGACCAATACTTCGCTAGCGGTACGCATACCACTCATTTTGAATTGGATGGCATTCCTTGTAGTACGGTTATCTGTTACGACATTCGCTTCCCTGAGCTCGTAAGAATGGCTGCATTATCAAATACAGAGCTATTATTTGTACCTGCTCAATGGCCTACTATGCGTTTACGCCACTGGCAAGTATTAAACGAAGTGCGAGCTATTGAAAACCAACTCTTCTTATGTGCTGTCAACGGCTGTGGTACAGTAGGTCGAGTTCAAAGCACTGGTCACTCCGCTGTATACGATCCATGGGGTACAAACCTCCTCGAAATGGACACTAGGGAGGGCATCTCATCTGTAGATATCGACCTCACCGTAGTAGAGGATATTCGCAATAAAATTAACATTTTTAGAGATCGCAAACCTGAACTCTACAAACTATAAAACAAAGGCACATTGTTTTTAACTACCATCTTAAACAATTCATTTATAGATGGTCTGCGCATAAAACAATGTGCCTTTTTATTGTATGGAATTCATATACATTAAAACTCAATAAGCTTCCACATATCCTCTGGAACCTGTTCTAGAGGTTTATTTTTTGCAATTGCTTCTTTTAGAATATCAATAGTATCTTGCACCTCTTGTTTATCCTTTGTATCAGGATCATGAAGGATGACACGATTTAAAGAATCTTCACCAAATTGTTTTACATATTCTTTTTCCACTTGATTAAGTTCACGGCGTAAATATTTCATAGATAATAACCTCCCAATATATTTAATCTAATATATTAAGAAGTACTTGTCTATAATTCAAATATTTTCTATACACATTTTCAGCTAATAATAAGCAATTTAAAGTTACAAATTAATATTTTTATCTCATAAATCATTTACATGAATTCTATAGAAATGGTAGTATTAACAATGCAATAGGATTTAGTTATTAAGAAAGAAAGGTAATAACTATGTTTTCATTTCTACAACCTAAAGAGGCAAAATCATCAGTTCCACAAAGCATGATTATGAATCTATATTATAAATATAGATTGCAATCATTAATTGGTATTTTTATAGGTTATGCTGCGTACTATATTGTTCGTAATAACTTTGCCTTATCAACACACTTTTTATCAGATATCCTCCATATGAGCAAAACAGAAATTGGTTTGCTATCTAGTGGTATGCTTATCGCTTATGGTTTAAGTAAAGGCTTTATGAGTAGTCTTGCGGACAAAGCAAGTCCTGCCAAGTTTATGGCTTTCGGTCTCATTTGCTGTGCAATTATCAATATCTTTATGAGCTTTGCCGATAGTCTCGCCTTCTTCTTAGTTTTAGTAGTACTAAATGGCTTTTTCCAAGGATTTGGTGTAGGACCATCCTTTATCACCTTAGCTAAATGGTACCCAAAACAGGAACGTGGCCGTTATGGAGCTATCTGGAATATTTCACACAATCTCGGTGGTGGTATCGTAGCACCAATCGTAGCCGCCGCATTATATTTCACTACTACAGATCACTGGCAATTAGGGAGTTATGGTGTACCAGCGCTTATTGCAGTTATCATAGCAATTGCCATTTCTTTCTTAATCAAAGAAAGCCCTGAACGTGAAGGCTTACCACCAACAAGTGAAATCATCGCCGACACAGCTCATAAGGCGCACAGAAGTTCTGAAGCACCGCATATGAGCACAAGAGAAATCTTTGTAAAATACGTATTAAAAAATAAAAACGCTTGGTATGTATCATTAGTTGACACCTTTGTTTACATGATTCGCTTTGGTATGCTTACTTGGCTTCCAATTTATTTATTACAAGTAAAGGGTTTCTCCAAAGCAGAAATGTCTGTTGCCTTTTTATTCTTTGAATGGGCGGCTATCCCTTCAACTATTTTTGCAGGTTACATTTCCGATAAATTCTTTAAAGGTTATCGCATGCCACCTGCAATCATTGCTATAAGTATTATCTTCTTCTGTATATTTGGTTATTGGCAAAGCGAGTCTCTCTTATGGGTTACTTTCTTCGCTGCTATTGTAGGTTGTTTAATCTACATTCCTCAATTCTTAGCTTCAGTACAAACTATGGATATTGTACCACCATTTGCAGTAGGTTCTGCTGTTGGTCTTCGTGGATTCATGAGTTACATTGTTGGTGCAAACTTAGGTACAACACTATTTGGTGTTTTAGCAGATAAATTTGGTTGGAATGCAGGTTTCTATCTTTTATTAGTAGCATGTGTTCTTTGTATTACATTCTGTGTATTGGCTCATAAATCCTATAGTAAAAAGGTCGTAATATGTATTAAATACATGTTACGACCTTTTATTTACCCCACGAAAGGGACTCCTATATAACCGATGTGTTTTCATCAACGCATAGTTCTGGAAATAATGAAAGCACAAACCACAATGATACCAAGGACTATACTCCCAGCTACTATATAAGGCCAGGTAAGTACATCCCGTACATCATTCAATATTTTTATATCAAAGATTGGCATATAAAGTAGTAAGTTCCCCAAAATCCAACCGATTGGTCCTATGAACTTTAGCTTCTTAATCGTATCCATTTTATCTAGAATAGACTCGGTTACCTCTGAATCCTTTTCGACAGATACGTATTCTTTATTAATGTAAAAGCCTTTTGAATATTCCGTTTCAAAAGCCCACTCTTGAACAGAAAACGTAGCAGTACCATCAGCATTTTCATACTCTTTATATTTAGCAGTATCAGTAGTACCTACGTCTACCTCACCCCAAGTGCCCGTTACCATCTCATAACCACTATCTATGAGTTTCATATCGGCTGGTAGTGCTTTTCCACACAACTTGGAAAACTGGTACGCATCTCGCTTCTTATCCCAACTGAGCCAAAACTCTGCATTATTCTTATGTCTAACTAACTTATACTCATACCCAATTTTTCCATGAGTATCAATATAGCGTATCTTGCCTAAAATCGTATATAGATCCCTTCGGATACGTAACGTCTCACCATAATTAAAAACCATAATCTTCTCTCATATTGAAAACTATATATATAAATGTATATTACTAATTACTATGATTGTACACGGATTGTGAAAACCTGCCAACACTTCTCAGGTTTAAAAGGAGAAGATAAACTCATTAAATATATTTTAATATCAAAATAACGAAAAAAAGACCTACAGTAAACTGTAGGTCCTTATATTTGGTGCGGATTGAGGGTATCCATTTTATAATGCCAGTCATAGTGATACTTTATCTACATAACGATAATATAAAGGGGCACTATAGGGGCAACTCATGCAGAACATGGAAATATTTGATGGTTGGGATCATACCATAATACATAAAATACACCTTGATTTACATATCCTATCAATCGCTTCTTTCCTGTTAATCTTAAAGAAAAAACTTTATCAAATTTCTCCATATATTTTGATTTAATATATTCTTTTTTTAGCTCTTTTGGCAGTTCACTAGCTGAAATGGAATGGTTGTTTGACCCTCTTGTCTTACCTCCAGAAGCATTTTTCACTTGGCTCCAAATCTGTGTTTCATAATCTTCTAATTTTGAAATAATTTCATTGATTAACTCACAGGCTCCCATCGATTCCCATGTAGCATGTGTATGGAAACAAGATTTAAAACACCATTTAAAGTACTCTGAATCATAATTACGCCTAGTATTATTTTGTTTTACTATTCTATCAATATGCCTTCTTGGTCTTTTCATTTTTTTAAAATCACCAATTTTCTTGATAAAAATTTAACATATCCTCTTTCTTAATTACATTATCGCAAAATGCACCTTGAGGGATGTCTCCCCTAGCATTTAGCCATGGAGCTTCACTATGAGTCATTTCACTTAATTCAAATGGTGATAAATCTGCCAAACTATTCATCACTGCTTGAATTGTTTCTTTATGATCACTTGATATATTATCAATATCTGGATTATAACGGTCTAAAAAGGAACTATCATTAAGCATGAACATTCCCTTATGAGCATTAAACAAATTATGACATACAGGCCCCTTTGCCCAGGCTTCAAAATCATCACTAAATAGTGGTACATCGTCCCATACCATGGCCATAGCTTGTGAATAAAAAACTAATTTTTGTAACTTCATAGCAGACATGGGGCCCCAATTATCTATAATATATTTTGCCACATCATAAACAGTTGTTACTTTATGTTCTCTTGAAGTAGCTTTTGCTCCTGTAATACTCATTTCAAATCCTCCACAACCTAACACTTTTCTTTATTATACCACACAAAAATTAATTATATATTTATATTTTATTGGTAAAAAAAGGGCTATCAAAGTAGAATATATCTACACTGATACCCCCCCTTCTTAATGCTAAATATTAATTAGGTTAAGCAGCCATTTCAAGTTTAAGTAAATTTTAAAGCGCGCACATTTATATTTCTCGTATAGAATAGTGAAGTCCAAAGAATTTGATAAGCTTCAAAACATTGGCTCGATTATACTTTGATGGAACAAGAGTTATTAAGGTTTTATCACTGTTAACATAAACCGCCTTTACATCGTCTGCCCAAACAAAATCTGGAAAATGCTCGACCAATCTAAGGTCCTCCCATGTTTCCCTACCAACAGCAAGGATTCCCTTGCCTAGCTTCTGCTGCATGGAGCATATTATATCCCATGTAGCTTCGTAGCTATCTACGATTACTGCGTCCCTCATAAAATGTGGGTCTTTGTTAAATACTTTCAGCATTACTCCCACCTCCTATTATTACCCTAATTACACCATAATTTTATCTTATCTGCAATTACTACTTATAAACAAAAAAAGACCTTACCAGGATATATTTCCGGTAAGGTCTTTTACATTATTATAGTCAATCCATGAGTCCACCTGCTCATGCTCAGGAGATATATGGATCACTTCCTTAGTTCTTAGTTGCAAGATAAATAACAGTACCACCTAATAGGATGTTTAACAACTTACTTTTGCGTTGTTCCATCTTGGCTTTGTGTATTTCTTTCTTTTGCTCGTTCAAGTATATTTCGGCTTTCGCTAATGATAGCTTTTGCTCGTTCAGCATCTGCTCTTGCTTCTGTAGTAAGTTCCGTGCTTCTGTTAATTGCGTTCTCTGTTCTTTGATTAAGTTCAACGCTTCGATTAATTCGTTCTTCTGTTCGCTCGTTGATAGCTTGGCTACTCTCAACTGCATTTCTAACTCGTTGATTGTAGTCAACTGCCTGTTGATTGTACTCTCTAACGTGTCGAAGTTCATTTTCAGCGTTGCGTATTCCTGTGGTGTCAATGTTACTGCTTCTGTTGGTGTAGAACCATACACAGATGAAGCACACAATGATAACAATAACAGGAACGCACCAAGGATACTTTTCAGTAAATTGTTTAATTTTAACATACATATTTACCCCCTAATACATATAATTAACATCTACTTCTGCCCCTGCTACATATCCACTATCACTATATTGCCAAATCTTAACATCTGGATAGTCACATTCTGTTGCGCCATATTGTGCGCACCATACAGGAACACTTGGCATCTGACTGTATGCATATGTTTCATCCCATAATAAAGAATACCCACTATAGATGCCTACATTATTAAATCCTGCTTGCCATAATCTATTTACAAATCTACTCATACAGTTAGTCATATCTTGAGATGTAAGTGCGCCAGCATTAATATACGCACGTAGTTGAGTGTGTTCTTCATAGTCATACCAAATGCCAGCTTGTAGATGCCAATCAATATATCCATATGCATTTAATGTATTAATTACCCATTCTGCTTCTTGTACTGCTGTTGCTTCTGTGTACGCATGGCTAAAATAATATACACCTACTTCCAAGCCTGCTTCTAATGCTGCAGTCATATGCTCTTCAAAATATTCATCTACATTATAGGCTTCACCCAGCTTAATAATGACAAACTCATTGCCCTCTGCTTTAGCTTGCTTCATTCGTTCAATATTAAAATAAGGATTACCGTTATAATCTTCTTGCCATGCTGAAATATCAAACCCTTTTCTCACTTCTTATCACTCCTTTCTGTAATATTTGGTAATGGTGGCATTTTGGTTTGTTCTTCTAATTTGTCTGGTATTCCATTTCTGTCTTTGTCTATCCACAATGCAAGGAAGCCTACAAGTGCAGTTAGAACAGAAGGGATGAATATATGATCTATGATATTAATACCGACACTAATTAGCTTGTTGGCTTCATCAGATACATAACCATTAATAAAAGCCATGATGTATTGAGTAATCACCAATAAAATAGGCACTAGCATTGTCAGTACTAGTGCCCTTGTAGCCAATACACCTGTTGGGTGAATATTAGCGATGCGGATTGAACTATATATAGTTTTAACTTTATTAATTACTTTCATCTTATCCAAGGCTTTCACCTCCGTCATTCTGGATGGTGATTCCCCTTTTAATTGGGATATTATTGAGTAATTGAATATGCATTAACTCTGTATTTAGCGTTTGCGTTGTCTTCTCCAATGCATCCAGGCGGTGAAATATGGCATCATCTCGTTCCTCCAACTTCACTAGTTGCCTTAGAATATCTTGATTACTTTCCGTTAATTTACCGATACTATTAATAGCATCGGTCATGCGGTCATCGTAATATTCCCTTTGCTTAGATAACTTACGTCCTACATAATCATCAAGTTCGCGTTTAACCTCGGCTATAGATGTATGCTCCAAGAACCACACCATCGCTCTAAATGACCCTCGAAGGGCAGCCCAGATGACTCCTAACAAGGTCATCCAGAATCCTATATCCGCAAAGTATGGCGGAATTCCTGCATCCATCAGAAGTATTCTGATTTCATCCATTCACAGTCTCCTTTCTTACTATATAGAACAATTAACCTACTTTATTAATAGTGTCTGTAGCAAACACATATTCGTATTTAGCGCCTTGTTCCATAGTAATAAGTTCAGAACCGTTGAATTGGATTTTCTTCTTATTAATTCCTATAAAGTTAAACTTGATAGATGTTGCCACTCCTGTTTGATTTGGTGTCATTGGGTCTTCGGATACAGTAATCACCTGTCCTCGATTAACTTTAATAATAGTATTGTCGCTGTAACTTACTAAATCGTCAAAGTTTTTACATACTTCAGGAAAATTCCCTCCTTTAGCGGGGTTATCTGGTAACTGAGATAAATCAAGCTCAAAGAGTTCCACTTTTTTATATTCACAAACCCTTTCAGTTATGTTTTTGAACATGCCCTCTAAGCCGAACTTCCCAATACTTTCCAAAGTCGTAGGAATGACTTTTACGCCTTTCTCGTAAACCTTGCCAATACCTTCCACAGTTACGCCGCCTTGAGATGTCTTTAACGGGACATCTTTGATGAATGCCCCAAAGTCTGGACCAGTAACTTCACCGGATGCATATCCAGATACACGATATGTGCCTACAATGCTACCAAGCATGTTGAAGTATTCTAGCTCAACATCCTTAGTGTTAAATGGCTCATCTAAAGGAATTTGGGCAACACCATTTTCATCAATGCTAACTGCTGCAGCAAACCCTCGGCCAAGCAATGCTGCTCTAAAGTAAGGCGTGCCAGATACACTGATATAGGTTTGCCCTTGTGTAGGTCGTTTGAATGTAAATGGTTTAGGTTGCTTTTTGATTACATCGCCTAATCCCCGGATAAGACCTTTCAATACTTCATTAGGAGTTGCATTCTCACAATAAACATTCAAGCCTAATAACATTTCATATGCACCATCAGCTGTTGCATCTTTACCAGGCAACCCAGGACTACCATTAGTACCTTTCAACGAATTGAGGAAATCCACTTGAGTTCCTGTGTTCCCTGCTTCTAGCCATAACTCATAGGCACTCTTTCCGGGCGGTCCATCTAATCTAATTGGAGGTAAATTCAAACCTGTTAAATTAATATTTAATTCTTGTGCCATGATATAATCCCCTTTCTAATGACGTGCAATATCTTGAATGATATTGACTTCACCAAAACCTAATTTCAAACTATGATCATCGTTGTAAATGAACGCATCATATTGGTGGATGCCTTTAGCATCTACCTTACTAATTGTGTCATTGCCGTTAATACGGAATGTGATACGGTTATTCTCTATCACCCCATTAACAGATAACACCTCATTTGTGTCAGGCTTTCGCCTAACTTTCATGATGGCAGTATATCCATCATAGGACTCACCGCCTTCGATAATATAGGTCAGTCCGTAGTCTTGACCCACGTGTAGGTCAAAATCGTATTCCTTCATATATGCACCTCCTCATTACCAGAACGACATTATCGTTATCCCTGCACTGCCCCAACCGCCTTGGCGAGCTGACATCTTACCGTAATAGAAATAGCCCTTTTCGGTTACACCTAAAGCAAATAACGTTGTTGGATTTCCCTTATAATGAGAACTGTTACTTTGACTTATGCTGACACTAAATACAGGTGGACGTTCGCCTGATACACTTGAATACTGCACGACACCATATACTGGACGGCCTTGATTGAACGATATGAATCGTCCGCCATTCTTACTAGCTATATCCTCGTTCGCTCCACTAACATTATCTTGCACCAGATCGTTGCCAAACCCATTCATGCCCCAACCAGCTCTCATGTTTAGTGTGATTTTAAAACGCTCTTGCGCTATGCGTTGGATGGCGTCAACTTCATTTTGTCCCATATTTTGCCCGGAAAATGCATAATAATCGTTGTCCATAGCGCCGGAAATCCATCGCAAGAAAATCAGCGTCTTATCCCACGAATATCCTGCCGGTAATTCAATCTTATCGCCACTGCTGACATCTAGGCGTTTTACATACACGGGCTTTAACTGTTGACCTTCGGCGTAGACACTATTGGCATCAATTCGGGACCCCGTAATATTTACCCCATAAATATTACCTTGTGCATCTACTTTAAAGGTGCCTGATTCGTTTTGGATTTCAGTGCCAATTAACTTACCGCCTCTGAGCGTGCCTCCGATATATGCAGATAAAGCAGATAAACTATCCACTTTCAATTTATCAGCAGTTATTGAGTTTGCCTGCAGCATCTTGTTAGTGATTATATTATTATCAAACAAAGTCTCAGCTGTAACATGGAATAGCTTGCCATCTAAACGGATGCCATTTGTACCAATATTGAGCCGATTGACTATTTCCTTACCATTGAGTGCACTTAGCCCCTCTTTTACTTTTAACTCGATGCCATTGTCAAGTTGCGTAAAACGGCTTTCTACATCATTAGCAAGATTTTGGACTTTAGTGCTATATTCATTTGATATTTTATTGAATTCTGCACTTAATTCGTTAACACGTTTATCAAATTCTTTTAGCCCTAAACTTTCTTTATCTAATAACGCTGGATCTATTGTTGCCGATACAGTGACTAATAATTCATTAGATTCAATTCCTTCACCTATAGCATCAATAAATGCTGCCTTTACACGATAAATATCCGCATCACCAGTGTAAGTTATCGTATTCCCTGTGGAATTAAGAATATCTGTCTTTGCAGAACCTACAATATAAAACCGAATACTATTTGCAGTACTAGGCATATTTGATACTAATAAGGCAAATCCTTTGACCATATTTACAGATGTTACTATTGGTGCTTCTAGCTTTTGGAAATCATAGGATATATTTAACCCTGGCCCATATCCTTTTACCGGATTGTGTCCATAAATTAATATGTCTCCTTTTCTATTTTTAAGTTGTATTATCTCTCTAATAGAATTTGATTTTACAATCAAGCCTTGTAAATCACCTGTATTACTATTACTTCTGACTTCATAGAAATCAATATAAGTATTTGTGATTGGAGCCCATTCAAGTAATACACCTTCTTTTGTTAATTCAATACTTGCTGAATTAACTTTATCAGGAACTGCTATACTTCCCTCTGTAATTGTGATTTGAATACTTACCTTTGTAGCAGTTTCAGATTCAATACCAGACGTATTAATGGCTTTAATCCCAAATGTATATGTCTTACTTTCGGTTGCAAAGAACGTATAATTTGTAGCCCCTATATAATTTACAAGTTCTTTCTCTGTGTCATCATATAAACGGTACCCATATATATCCGGCTCTTGATTTGGCGCCCATTGCAAATGTAGTATGCTACTATTTATAGAATCCTGTACTACCGTAAATTGTTTTACCATTGCTGGCGCTGTTTCCTTTCCAGCAATATATATGGTCTTTTCTATGCCGGGACCTGCAATCCCTAGATCATTTAAGCATATAATACGAACCATATAATTTTGTGTTGTAAGTACGGATCTAATGACTGCAGATGTTTCATTTCCACTGAATGTATTCAGTAATGTATATGTTTCTTCGTTTGTACGTTTGTAATATACCTGTACTTGTTTACATTGATTACTAATTGGTAACACCCAATCAACCTTAATATCACATAATACAGTTCCATCTTTTAACGTATTTACAATCTTAGTTAGCTTAATATCCTTTACTGATAATTCTTTTTCTACCTTGGCATAATCAATTACAGGATACCGGCTATAATCAAGTTCATATACAGCCGCATCATATTCTGTAGCTGTTATTGTTACCTGGTTATCTCCATTTTTTGTAATTTTGGTAATCCTAAATGGTTTGACTTCCTTATTTGCTTCACCGAGCATATATGGATCATATCGTTTAGGCAATTCTTGTTGTGAGAATTCACCAATTACAGTAATTGTATCTGTATTTGTTTCCTCTGTTACTGCTTGGATTTGCTTTGTAATAATACTGTCATCTTCTAACCTAATCATAATGCTATGATTTTTATTCGGTTTCAATACAACAAATTTATCCAATACGACTGTATTGCCTTCTGCTTTTACAATACGGCCGCTAGCATCTCCGAATTGAGGAACCGCATGATTGATACCTATAACATCGCCATATTCACACACCATACCGCCTATATCTGTACCAAATGTAACAGTCTGTAACTGTCGCTCATTTGTGGCCATTAGATACATTCCTTCTCTGTATGCTTGTGAACGCCTTGTTACACCAAACAATGATAATTTAGCCGTATTATCATTCTTCTTTAAATTGTTTGCATAGTTTGGACTTCGCACCATAAATACAGTATTTTTGTAGTCATTATCTGTATCATTGTACGTAATTTCTACTGAACGGGCCCTATCATCCCTAGATGAATATTCACCTTTAAAGGATGACTTTACTATTTGCCCCTCTCCAAACACCTGTACAATGTTACTTGGTCTATCCACCACTATGCCATATTGTGTCCCATGCCTTAATATTGTGGCTCGTCCGGAAGTTGCTGCCTTTTGTGCCGCTTCCCATCGTGTCTGTGTTGTATCCATAACCGCATCAAATCTGAACCTTCGTTCTTTTTCTCCACTAATCATAGATACTTCTTCATCTGCATAAGCCGCCGCACTTTTCCATTCATCCCAATACTGTTTGAAATTATTAGCCGGTACACCTTCAACTACATATTCTTGAATATTTGTATTAATGTTATACAATCGTTTGCAATTATGTAACATGTCATATGCAGCCCATATAGGGTTCTTTGCATCTTTTTCAACATATGTTCCTGTATCCCAATCAAAGACATGAACGGTATTTCTTATTTGTCTCCAATTGACATTTGGAATACCTCCGGATAATTGGTTAGTTGCCTTAATCCGTAATCCAATTAACACCTTACCTGGTCTACTATATGCGCTATCCATAATAAAACTTGATAACGTTGACCATGTCATATAAGCCGTTGCTCTTGTTGTCGTTGGTAACTTAGTACCTACAACCCTAATATCATATTGTCCTGCCTCAGGCATTTCAAATTGATATGATCTACGTACAGCTTGGCTAGTTGCTTTTGTTAGGCTAAATGTAGACTTCTGCACAGTAATTGTTATGGTTCCCTCTTTTTTCATAAAGATTTCTCTCTGCTTTAAGTCAAAAGATATTATGCCATTATCATAATGCTCGCCATACTTAGCTTCTTTTTTCTTGCCACTTATACTACCTGTTACACTTAAAGTATCTTTATCCTTTTTTGCTACTAATGTCCATACCTCTAATGGTGCTGCACTACCTATTGATTTTACATTTGTAACTATATTTGATAGTCTTCCGTTTGATTTAACAATGTGATTACTATCATCACCGCCAAAATCTTTCCATTCCGTTGTGCCAGTTTTTCTATACATGATTTGAAACTCGGCTGTATTCTTATCATAATCGCCGCTATCATTTACCTTGTATAATCCATTAGGGAATTCAACTGTTACTTCTAACTTCTTAGCTTTCTTAGTATCTGTTGTTCTAATTAATGGTTGATTTTCAGCACACTCAAGACCTATTGATTGGTCTAATACAGTAGTTGGAAAGAATGATATCGGCTCTTGATTATTTTCACCTAACCTTGTTTCAATCTGAACATCTGTAAAGTTTTCTATAGGTGTTGTCCCAATGCGGATATTACTAATACTATCCACAGGGCCCCATCCGCCACAATACAATAAATTCAAATATTGTACATTTTTATCTTGATCATCTGTATTTGTTGTCTCTACATGACACATTAATAATTGAGGGGTTGGTATGCATTCACCATATGTTTCTGCAATCACACCACCTTCATATGTCTGTACGCTTGGCAATGACCATCCATAAGATGTACTTTGTGAATTTTCTGATGTACTACCTATCTGGTTTAATCGGAGCATACTATTTATCAGCTTACCGCCAACCATTGTAATGGCCCCTGTCATGAGTCCAATTGCTAATTTACTAGCTGTTACAGGTAGCCACTTTGCAGCCAATACAGGTGCATAAACTGCTAATGCTAACATGGCCACCATGCCAAGTATCCCCTTTAGGCTTTTACCGATATGTGGAGTTACTATAATTTGATTTCCATCTTGTGGAAAACAATTTACAGGGTCCAATACAAGTATTCCATTTAGGTACACATCTTTATCTGTTGGATCTAAATAAGAATAGAGTGTACCATTTGTACACTCTACCTTTTTTCGTTCCTTTTTATTCGGTTCAAACGGATTCTTTATTTCAACAATTTCAATCATTATACAATGCCCTTTCTGTTGGAATATAGAAACCTAATATTCTTGACTTCCATTTACGAACTCTATCAATCACTACTCCTGTTTCATGACAATAGGCATGAATAAAATGACCATCACCAATATAAACTCCGCAATGGTTTGCCCATTCATTTTCTGCAAGTCGAATAATCACCAAGCATCCTATTTTAGGCTCTTCTATTTTTTGCCACATCTCATTCAAATCATGTTGCATAGTATCTGATATTACATGTGCCTCTTCCGAAGATATAGAATAATCATGAATAATATAGCCTTGTCGTTTAAATAATTCCAACGCAAGGCCCCAACAATCTAACCCTGTTATATCTCGGCCACCATCTACAAATGGAATGCCTATTAGATCATCATAATTAAACATTGTTTCCATTCATACCTTCCTCTCCCCCAAATCGTGATGGGATTCTACATGTTTCCAATGTATTATTGCATGGCTCTTTACCTCCTGCATATCCACATCTAACCGACTTAAATCTATATGGACAATAATGCGCCATATAAATATGGGTTGGAAATTTAACTACTGTTTCCGGTGATGCACCTAGTATAAATGTTACCCACTCCTCATCGTATTGAGTCGTTGTAACAGTAAATTCAAAAGCTTGTAACGGCTCTGTATTGTCTAGCATATTCGCATGTACAACATATATTGTTACCTCAGCATCCGTGAACCCTTTGAATTTTTGTATATACTGTTGCAATGTTCCTGCACAGTTAGATACAGTCCAACTTAACTTAGGTTCTGTTTGACCATCAATTGTATTGATGTCAAAATTCATAGGATATGCTTGCCATTCTTGCCCATCCCATGTAATGCTTTCTGTATTTCTAACCAAGCATATAGGCTCTGTTAATTCTGAATGGACCATTTTAACCAATACCAAGAAAGGGGCATCACTTGCTAATTTATTCTTTTCAATAATTGCCGTAGCAGGCCATCTTAGCATTTGTTACACCTCCTCAAACTGTAATGATCCATACCATCCAATTGGATAATCTAATCGGAAACTAAACTTATCTACAAATCTACATCTGTATGTTTTCCCATCCGTATAGTTTTTAAACTCAAACTCCTCGGATGTTCTAACTTTCTTCCAGAATGCTTTTAACTTTTCATAGTTTTCATCGCTAAGTCCTAGCCATGTATATGTCCAGTTTCCAATCACCCTTGTAGTTCTCGGCCGTGTTATTTTATAGTTGGCATCCGTAGTGGATGTGATTGTACTATCTGTTAGTACTTCCGTATAAGTACTTCCGGAATTCGATGCGGCCGGAATAACCGGCTCCGGAATATCTGTAGGAAACACATACATTATCGCCTACCTCCTATTAATTGTTTCAAAATATCTTGGCTTCCATTTCGGTTACTAGCGATTTCTTCAATCACAATATTCACAATTTGTGTTTTCATATCACCATTTGATGTCTCTTCCGTAACCGTAACCTTGCTATTGGTGTAATTATTTACATTCACCATAACCGGTCCTCCGCCTATGGTATTCGCAATATTACGCCCAAGACTAGCAAATGTATTTTGGTTTAAAGGTAATACAGCCTCATTATCTTTACCTTCCCCCATTAGTGACATTACTGGAGCAGTAATTACACCACCACTTGCAAACTTATATGTGGGAATATTAGGCATTCTAGCAATGGCACTATTTACAAACCCTTGCATTGTTAATTTTTGTACATTACCACCACTAGCACTACTTGGCGTCCTTACTCCCAATGACTGTCCTAACAATGCTGCTGCTAATCTTGCAGCCGCTATCTTAGCAATGATATTTACTACTGTACTAAGAATTAATTTACCCATATTTTGAGTTAAATCTTTTACGCTTGTAATATCCGTTGCTAGATTTGAAAAGATAGAAGATAATCCACTAGCAAATGATTCAGCCGCTTCTGCTGTAGCAGCTGACATCGACATATTACCTTGTTCCCAAAGCTTATAGAATGTCTGTAATTTTGCGGTATCGCCTTCCCAGTCCCTATATTGCTTTGCATCTTTTGAACTTGTTAATTGTTGGAGTCTATTTGTATCATGTCGGCTAATGGCTAATTTAACAGCTTTATCATATGACTCTCGTTCTGCAGTTTCACGTTCTGTTACTAAGGCTTTATATTTGGCTGTATACCATTCCTCAACCTGCGCTTTAGCTTCCGCATCATCCTTTTGTTTTGCAACTGATTTTAGGCGTTCCTCTCGCTCTCTATCTAGTTCATTTTTAGATACAATAAACTGTTGTTCAGCTAAAGATTTATAGTTTCCTAAGATTTCTGCATTAGTTTTGGCTGTATCCAGTTTTAATTTATCCCGTTGCTCCTGTAGCTTTTTATTTACTTTATCTACTTCAACAGTTTTAAACTGATCTAATAGCTTTTCAGCATTTGAGGTATCAATCGTATCGCTGACATCTTTAATCTTCTTGATTGCTTCTGATTTTTTTCGTACATCCTCCTCAATCTTTTGAATTTCACTTTCATAAGATGTACCAATTTCTCCAGTGATACTTTGCTTTAATTCACCTTCTAAATTCTTTAAATCCTTTTTTGCATCATCAATTGATTTTTGACGGCGTAATATATCAGCCCCAGTAAGACCGCCTTCGCCTTTCATGTCTTTATAAAGTAATTGTGCATTGGCTGCCTTTTGAGACCTAATATCTTCCGTTCCTTCTGAACGTGTTATCCATTTGTCAACTAACTTGGCCGCTAATCCTACATCTTGACTATTTCCAAGTTCTGCTAATGCTTTCTTATAATTATCCTTTTCTTTCCCATATAGCATTTCATATACCTGAAACGCTTGTTGAGTGTGGATATCATATGGATCTGAATGATTCTGCTTTGCAAAGTTAAATAAGTCTTCTTTTCTATCTAACAACCATTGTTGAATACCGAATGCGCCCCCATTGGGATTTACAGCCTTTGCATTTAAGTTCTTTGTATTTCCGCCTGATTCAAGCATATTCCCACCAGCCATACCAAATGCTATACGTGGATCAATACCTTGATTAATCATGAACCTAACAGTTTCTGCTGCACTTGAAGTATCTTTATGAGTCGTAGTGGTAGATGTTTTACTTATAGAATCTCCAATATTCGATATGTTTTGCATTTGTGTAGCTAACTCAGCTTGCATTTTAGCTTGTTCTGCTTTAATCTCACCTAATGCCGCATCTGCACTAGCCTTTTTTTGTGCTGATACATAAGATTCATATTTATTTCTTAATCGCTCAGGTACTTCTACATAACCGGCACTATCATTAGCAAAAACGACTTTACCATCTCTATTTTTTGCAAGATGATATTTCTTTCCCTTATCCATCAAGGTTACTTCATTGGCGTGTTGAAATTCTGCTTCTGCTTTATTGGCTTGTCCCATAGAATATAGTGCAAACCCTACAGCTGCTGCTACACCTAACCATCCACCAGCAAGGGCCCACACTGCTCGTGTTAGTGTTGTAACAGATCCCATAGCTCTGCCTGCTGCACTAACTGCTACCGCTCCTGCCGTTGTGGCTCTTACACCGACACCTTCATAGCTTGCTGCTAATACTGCATTCTTTTCAATATTTGCTGTTGCAGCTGCTGTTGCTGTTGCACTAGCTTCTACGGCTTTTGTGCCTGCAACTGTTGCAGCTACACCTACTTTACCTTGACTAGCTACTACAGCCATATCACTTTCTACTTTGCGAACATTAGACGCTACATGTAGATTTGCTGATTCTTCTGCCGCTACCCCTGTAGATAATATGGATCTATTAACTGCAATTGAACTTTCTGCCGCTTCTGCCCGTACGCCTTGAAAGCCAATAGTCATAGCCGCTCGAATTTGCTCTGCTGATTGCGTTGCCTTGATACTAATCTTGCTAAATTCTTGCGCTAAAAATGCACTCGTTTCTTCTGCAGATAACTTTTGTTGATTAGCTGTTTTAATCGCTTCTCTTCGCATTTGTGCATATACACGTTCATTATCTCTAAGTGCTTTATTAATCTGTGCTTCTTGCGCTCTTGTTAATTCAGCTGTATCTAACCCCATTGGGCTTTGCGAATTTTTCACAGTTGATACTGCTGCATTAACTGCCGCCGCTGCTTTTTTAGCAATCTTAATGCTTTCATACAATGCTACAATCTGAACTAATGTTTTAGCCGTACTTGCAATCTCATTTTTATTTTTATTAATCCATACCGCCGATTCTTGCAAATACGGTAGTAATTGTGGTAATAATTCCATTACTAATGGTGTAATGGCTGCGCCACTCGCTAGTTTAAGTTGTCCAAACTGCAATTCCATCTCTTTCAATTGAAGAGATGCTTTATGCATTTCTTCTGGATTTAGACCAATTCCTTTGACTTTACTAGCAACTTCCGCCGCTTCATTGTAATTCTGCAATACAGAAATTAAAGCAAGACCACGAACACCAAGGGTATTCATCACATATTCCTGCCCATATCCAGCATCTGCAGCCGCTTTATATCCTTTTGCTAACTCTGCCAATTGTTGATTAATTGGCAACATCTTGCCATTAGCATCCGTTAATGAAACGCCAAATAATTTTAGTGTTTCTTGCGCCTTCTTACCTTCATTACTATTTCCGGATAAAGCTTTATCCAATCGCATAATTGTTTTAGCTGCTGTATCCGCATCAGAACCTGTAATCTTTAGAATTCGGTTCATTTCAGATGCTTCTTTAGTTGTGATCTGGTACCGTTGAGATAATTGGTAAACTGCTTCACCAGCTTTCACAGAACCTTCAATCATGGATGTTAATCCAAATCCTCCAGCCATAATTCCTGCTATAGCTGTAAACTTACTAACCAAACTACCTACACGACCTGTTACGCTATCTACACTTGTAGAAAACTCATTAATAGGATTTACATTAAATGCTTTACCTACCTGCGCTTCTACCTTCTGTAGTTCTTGTTTAAACTGATTACTATCCGCACCTATCCTAACCTCTAAATCCGCTATGGTTGTTCCCATTATTCCACCTCCTTTCTTTATAAATTAAACGTCCGTAATAACTCCTCTTTTTCGCTTTCCTTATCTTTTGCCATATCTTGATGCAACGGATTAAAGATATCCTCTACTGTAATCTTGCTTTCTCTACCTAAGTTTGGAGCAAGCATCCAATATGTAAAATATGCTTGTTTGTAGTCCTCTTCTTTTTTACGGGTATAATGTCCATCAAGTAACAAGTAAAACTCTTTCATAGTTAGATTTTCAAGTGCATCAGGCAATAGATGTAATGGCCCATACGCTATTGGCTCTACGGTTCTAATCCATTCTTCAATGGAGGTTACTTCTTTTTCTGTTCCTCCACCTGTGCTTCCACTTCTTCTGGTAGCTTTGGGATAAAAAAACCAGTATTATATAACGCCATCATTAGGAACCCTGCCAACGTATCCAATGTGCCTTCACCTTCACAATATTTATCGATTAGATCATATGCTTTATCTTCCGATAAACCACCAACTACCGCATATTGTAAGTTTGCCATAATGAAATCAATCCCTACTCGTTCCGTTGCATTGCCATCAAATCTTGTTAGGATTGAAATCAAAGAACATCCTAATGTTCGTTCAATCTGACGCATAATACCAAGTGTATACAATAATTCATATTTTTCCCCATTGACGGTCAATGTAGTCTGTTCTTTCATTTTTATCTCCTTATATAAATAGGGCGGGTTTTATCCCGCCCTTTGTATTACAAAATTATGCTGTTACATTTACTGTGATAGGAATTGTCTTTGCTGCAAATTTTGCTTCAAGTACATGGTTACCTACTGTCATATTTTTAAGGTATTCCTTTTTCAAAGTTAATGTACCTTCTGCAAATTCGTAGTCCTTTCCGAATACTAATACAGTACCAGTATCATCGGTTACAGTACGAATTGTAATGTCTGTAGGTGTTACTGCTACCGTTTTATCTGCTGCAGCTGCTTTAGAGAATGCTGCTGTAGGAGATGTAATTTTAACTTCACCAATCGCAATCAAATCGCTAATTGCGCCATACCCTGTCAAGGATACCTTTAAGGTTTGAATTGCATCAGAAGAGTTGTTATCTTCAAAAGATGTTACATTCGCCCATCCTTGTTTGTAAGAACCATCCGGATATTCTACACGAACATACACAGCCTTACTTTCACGGAAGGAATAGCGCAAGATATCCACGGCATTATCATTTAACACATATAGACCATCATATTCGATGCTCCAAGATTTCATACCAGGGATGCCTTTTTTCCAACCACCACTAGATTTATCAGAACCATCCAAGGAGTCTGCCTGTTCTTTAAGTGGTGAGTTCTTTTGACCACCAACCAATAACCATGTTAATGGTGTTTGTTTAGATGCAATATACAATAACGTATCTTTACCAGCTACCGCCTTTGTATCACTAGGTGCCACTGGTAGTGCTGTAATTTGCTCTTGTGTTAATGCCATATTAATTACCTCCTAATCAATTTCTTCAATCGTGTACTCAATCATCATGATTCCATGATAAGCACTAGTCTTATCTTCGTATCGTTCCCCTATTGCCTGATATAAAGATATATGGGCATCACCGACCTGTTTAAACCCTTCAAGTGGTAATTGGTAATGTCTAACTAATGTAGCTACATCATTTAGAATTTCATTAACTTCTTTCTTACCAGGTTGATTGCTCCATATATCTATTTGCTGGCTAATTCTATGTACTGCATGTGTTTTATTATCTTCCACAGGTACACCATGAAACTCACCTAACCAAATATACGGCATTTCTTCATCCCCTGCAGGGATACGATCATATACAGGAGCCGTCTGTCCTTCTGTCAGCAATTTATAAAATGCTTTTTGTACAGCATTAAATGGAATAGTTTTTATCTTCATTTCTTTATTGCCACCTTAATTGCACCTTCAATCGTTGGACGAACCTTATCCATAGCCGGTTTCATAAATGGCTTTGCAGATATTGCAGGAATTGTAGCATTAGTCATAAACCAGCCGGCTGCTCCTGGAGCCAATGCTTTTTTCTTTTTGGGCATTACTACATGCCCCTTTGTGCCAAATTCAATTAAATGTGCTACCGGTGAATTTGTGAATACCCGTCCATAGATACCTTTACTATGTGTTTTAATTTCTTCCCTTATTGTCCCTTTAAATTTACCAGTTCTATAAGGTGCCAATTGAATTGCTACAGTTAATACTTCATGCGTTTTATTCCTAGTTACTTCTTTAATTCGTTCTTGTGTTTCAGAATTATAATTGTGAATATCTCGCATGGCTTTATAAGTAGCATTAGATATATCAGCTTTTACAAATGCCATAATTACCTACCGTTTCTTGATTGCCTGACATGTCAATATATAAGAATCCGTATTATACTCTATGTCTAATATTTCATAATTTGTATTACGGTACCTAATAATACAATCAGTATCAATTGCTTTTAACGGTCGTATCTGTATACCTTGTGTAATTGCTGTAGTAGGGCCTTTCCCACTATCACCATCCCAAAATCTTGGTTTTAAAATAGCGGCCCATACCGTAGCAATTCTACGTGGTTTTTCTTTTTTTAACCCACCTTGTCCATCCGGCTCTATGGTCTGCCGCAATATTTCTATACGATTCTTCATAGATCCAATCCGTAACATGATTATTTACCTTTTCCGGACTCGGAACCTTTACCCCCATCTTCGTCTGATGGGTTTTCATCACCATCATTATCCTCATTTGGTGGATTTGGATTTCCTTCTGGTGGATTTTTTTCACCACCAGTTTTAGCATTCGGTGGAGTAATTTCCGCATCATCGATAACTTCAATTAGACCTGTTTCTACATATGGTTGCGCTTTTTCATTTTCTACTTCTACTACGTCATCAATTTGAAGCCATTGGCTATCAATGATTGTTGGATGTAATACTCTTACTTTCATTTGTTACCCCTCTTTCTTATGTTCAATCTGCAGTAATAATGAAGTAATAGTAAACGGCAGTTCACCACCACCGCCTACTACATTTCGGTTATCATACCAATGCCCACATAACATCTTAACGACTAAAAGCATTTGACTATTTTTTTCGTCAAATGCTTTCCCTGTGCCGTTCTCTATATATGTTTTTGCTGCTTCAATATAATTTTCAATTACTGTATTTTCATCATTACTGTCTACCCGTAAATATTCTTTTACATCATCCAGTAACTTTTGCATAATAATTACCTTATGCCAATTTCAATTGACCAAATACAGCTGCTTCATTATCTACAATTTTTGTATCAAAACGAAGTGTACCACGGATATTGTAACCATCTGTTACAAATGCATTACCACCAATATTTGTACCTAACAAGGTAATCGCTTCACGGTCAAACAATGTAATTGTCTCTGTTAAATCCCCAATAATAACTGGTGCATTTTTGCCGCTACCGCTAGTATCTGTAGGTAATACCTTATTACTTACCACTTTAACCACTTTACCACTTAACATCTTTTCAGTTGGATTTAATGGGTTCGGTTGCAATAAATAATGACCTTGTGTATCTTTCAATTTATCAAGGTAATTATACCCATCTTGATTAGTTAAAAGGATAGAAGTCAATGCAATTGCTGGATCTAAATCAACATTTAAAATGTCTTTTAATCCATCAATACCTGTAATTGGTTTTTTCGTAAGCGTATTAATTAATTTAGCGATTTCTGTATTACGTGTAATCGTATCCTTTTTAGCCAACCAACGATACAAATAATTCAATAAGTTTTGGTCTGTATCTGCTAATAGTTCACTAGAAATTGGCAAAATACCTGCATATTTTTGAACTTTGTATTCAACGCGATTGAATTCTGGAGTTTCCAAATTTGCAATGTTTGCTAGTTCAGCTACATTTGGGAATGCTGTCATGGTGGAAAGCTTTTCATAAGTTCGCTCACCACTCATAGTTGCAACCTTTTCAATTCGTACTAATTCATCCAATGGATTTAATGTTCGTTTCAATTCATTAATTTCCGTTTGTACATCTTTAGGAACAATAAACCCACCATCTTTACCGGTTCCTTCATTCAATGTGCTAGCACGCACCAATACTTCATTTTCTTCTTTAGACAATTGATTGCCACGCAAAGCACGAGCCATGATTTGATTTACATCAATATCATTATCATGATTTTGATGTTGACGTGCTTCTGGTGGTACAGTATCTACACTGTTTTCACCCAATGTAATTTCTACTTGTAATTCACGTTTTAAGCGGCGCAATTCTTCTGTTGCTTGCTCCGCATCATCCAGTTTACCTTCATTCATTAGGCCACGGATTTCTTCATTTTTTGCTGCCATCTTTTGGCGTAATTCACGTTCTTTTTCGTTCATGGTTTATCCCTCCAATAATTCTAATTCAATTGCTAATTTACGTTTTCGAACTTCATCTAGTTCATTTTGTTGAGTCTTTTTGAACTCTTCTAAATCACGTTTTGCCGTATCTGCTTCTGTATCTGGATATGCCGGTGTCGTAACAATCGAAACATCCCATAAGCGTTTGATCGCCGTAATTGTCCGAATGTACACCTTATCATCTTCATCCCATATCCATTCAGAACCACTTGGAGCCAATGAAAATGCAAATGAGCATTGACCTACGACACCCGCATCAAGATTTGTAATTAAATCTTTTGCATATGTGGTTTCTGTTGGTGTTAATCTAAAATACAAACCAGTGTCATCAACTTTTAGCTCCAATGACCCCTCCCCTGATGGCACAGTATTACGTGCCAATGGATAACTTTCATCATGGTTATACAACGCAACGACATTACTCATGTCTGTATTATCCAAACAGTTTTTAGATAACATTTCCACAAAGCCACCCATATTTTCTGACCGGGTTCCAAACTTCAATGCGTAACCTTCGATATATGGTAACTCACCGTTATCATTCTCCACCTTCCGGATTTCTATCTTGGTCTGAAGTGTTCTCCGTTCCTTGTCCATTCCCCTCACCTCCTTTCACTGTTAAGTCTTCACCAGCTTTAATTTTTGCCAGTTGTAATTTCTCCAAATTATCGGTAGTCGTGTAATTTAGAGATATAAAATGCTTATCACCCATACCATCATCCATAGGCTTTTGCTCTTCCATGGCTCGCACTTCATTTAGTGTGTATACACCAGTCTGAATCATTTTTGTGTAGTATTCAGCCCTAGACTTACTATCTCCTCGAAGTTCCGCATCAGCATTAAACTTTACATAATATTGTTGCCGTTCTATTTTGGTAAATAGTTTGTAGTTTAGTTCTTGTTCCCATTGCATAAAAATAGGAAGCAGTGTTGACTTGATATATTCAAGCCCCATTGCTTCCGCATTTGCATAGGTTGCTCTATCTAGTTGTGCTAATTTATGAGGAGGTACCCGGTAAACTTTGGCCACCTCATTAATCCCAAATTTTTGTGTCTCAATAAATTGTGCTTGATCAAGCTGCATACCTATCGTCTGAAATTTTAAGCCCATATCCAATACAACTGTTTTACCAGCATTATCTGGACTCGCATACCGGCTTGCAAAATCTTTCCTCAACTTATCCTTTGCTTCTTGATTGATTTTTGAATCTGTCTGCAATACACCGGACACTAATGTTCCATTCTTGTAGAAATTACTAATAAATTCTTTCGTTGAATTCTGCCCTCGTAATTCATCAACCAATGTTCTCCATGGTGCTTTACCTACAATGCCATCCCTAGCCATTGTTTTAAAATGCAGTACATCAGATGGTTGTAATGTAATTGTTTCACCTTGTAATGTTTGTGTTTGATATGTTAATCGACCATTTTTTACATCCAAATAAGGAACAGTAGATGATGGTTCTAATGGCCATATTGCTTTGGGAAATCCATCGTTCCCCCAATCAATAAATGCGAAGGCATTCCCATACAATCCCACATGCATTTGTAATGTTTGTTTCAATGTAAATGCACTCATTAAATGGTTAGGCCTTGTATATAACAATTCTGCTACAGGATGTTTCATCCCTTTTGTTCTATCTCCATCTCCATAATATGTATGGATTGGAAGTTTTGCTAAATCATCCGCCAAGATGCTGACACAGGCAAATACATTTGAGTTTTTTATAACATCACTTACCCGCATAAATTTATTTGTTGATGTTCCTAAGAAATCTATAATTGAATCCGCATCAACATGATTAGGCTGCATGTAGCCATCCCTTTTTTCAATGAACTTTCTTAGTATCAATTGTTATATCTCCTTTCCTATTCTCCATATGGTCTATCCCTCGTTCCTTTTCTTTCAACATGGTATGCCGTTCCAATTATGTATCCAAGTACACAGGAGGCCAACGCAATACTATATATGCCTACTATCATATGGATCATAAATCCTCCGATGCAAAAAAAGATGGCCCCTATTGTAAATAGCAGGTCATCAATTATACTTCCTATTATTTTTATGTATTTCATTACGACTCCTATAGACTAAACTCATCACTCATTATGTATTCACTTAAATCATCATCAGCTGCTACTTTTGCCCTTGTGTAAGCATTTATTACGGCTGCTATTGGGTCAATACGTTCAGTACTTTTTGCCTTATCTAACATAATATTTTCTTGAGCATCAACTTTAGTTACAGCATTACTAATTGCCCAATCTAATAAATCATTAATTGGATGTAATATATTTCCTTGATATGTTTCTGCTCTGAACGACTTTGTTGGTTCTGACAATGTAATAATGCCTTGTCTGATTTCTACAATTCCCCATCCCTTATTTGATTCTAATTCTTGGGTATAGTGAGTAGCATTATATGGATCATAACAAACATCTTTAATATTTAATCCATATTTATTTAATGTTTCTTCAATCCATTTAGTCATAAATCGATAATTAACAATTTCACCTGGAGTAATTGTTAGCCATCCTCTTTCACTCCATAGTCTATATGGGATTTTATCTGTTCGTTCTTTTGTTTGTACTGTTTCTTCCGGTATAAAACCATGTGCTAAAGTAATAAATTTCTTACTGTTATTAATATCTACCGGGATTACTATCCCAGCAGCTGTAAGGTCAATTGTTTTCGATACATCAATACCTACATATGCATCATATCCATACAGTGATATTCCTAAATCGTTTTCAAAGTCCTCATTTAATCTTCCTCGTGCCTTCCATTTTGCCATATCAATATATGACTGCGCTGATTGTTTAACCCATATATTCATATTCTTAGTCATAAATGACACCATCTTTTCTGGGCTCTTTATCGCTGACATATAATTACTTCTGATATTCTTTAATCCTACCTCATATGTAGCTGCAATTGGATTGGCTTTTATCCAGCACTCTTCATCGTTTATGTCATCAATCAGATTCCCTTCTTCATCTCGGTCTAATTCATTCACCATACAAAAATAATCCGGAATATCAAATTCGATATCTGGATTTAAGATTTGACTTACTAATGGATATTCAATTCTGTAGCAAGGCCCACCTAAATTATTACCGGCTGTTGTAATAATAAACAATAAAGGTTGGCGCCGTGCAATCATCCCTGTCTTAATAACTTCCAATATTTCATCTGTTGGATGCGCATGATATTCATCAATCAGTCCACATTGTGGATTTAAACCATCACCAGTTTTCCCATCATCCTTAGATAAAGCACGCATTATTGAATTACTTTTAATATGTACAATCGTACTATATGCTTCTTTCCACTTGCCTTTAAATAAAGCACTTGATTTTTTAAGCATTGCTATTACTTCATTGTAAATGATTTTCGCCTGGAGTGTTTTAGTCGCACCAATATATACTTCCGAATTATCTTCACCAAGTGCCATTAATTCATAATCACCAACTAGACCTAATGATTGAGATTTTGCATTTTTTCTTCCCACTTGCCAATACGCCTTTGTAAATCTTCTATACCCAGTATCTTTATGAACCCATCCATAAATGTTACCAAATATAAAACGCTGTATTGGCGTAAAAATAATGGGCGTATTTACTAGCACTCCTTTAGTATGTTTGTGTAAACTTGCCCATTTATAAAATCTCTCTGCTTTTGCATCATCAAAGATATAAGGGAATTCATCCGTTCCTTCACGACTTATATCCCTCAGAAATCTTTCACATGCCCATCTATGTTTCTGGCAACAATGCTTGGTGTCATTAATACAGTCTTTAGCATATTGTATTAACTCTTCCTTTATTGTCATATATCACCAAATCCATTCTGATCTAATTCTGTTTTTTCTTCCTCTGGTGGTTTCTTAGGTACGTTTTTAATTTTAGCCAATGGATTCAAGAATAACCTATCTTCCATTTTAACTAATGCATCCATCTTTGCATTGATGGCCTTATCTAATGAAATTATTCCACCGATAGATAATATATATTCATATTTTTCTATCATTTTCTGAATACGTTTTGGATGTACATTCCCAGCGTCTAATTGTTCTTCAATTATTTCATTCTCATCATCGTCAACTTTAGGCATCAACTGACATACCATTGTTCTACGTTCTAGTAAATCCATATACTCACTATAGGCCATACAGTAGCGGCCGAGCATTCCAACATCTCCAGATGCTACAAAATCAAAATCTTTATATACCCTTATCAATTCTTTCCATTTTGCATATGCAATTTTGTCATTTTTTATATGTTTTGGACATACTAATTTATCATTTCCAAAACGTATTTCTGTATTTTTTCTATGTTCAATTTCGGCTTTTGTTAAATGTCGTTTGTTCCCATCAGCCATGATTAAATCTATAGGTTTTGCATTTCGGCCCACTACTTTTTCACCTCTTTTCATTGCCTATAAAATTTTCGTTTCTCAGAAATAGTTTATTTCACGAACTTTTTACGAAGAAATGAGCCACACGGTCTGGGTTTTCAAGGTTCAAACATTTTTAAATAGGGGGGTATTCTCACTATTTATCATTATCGTTTAACCATATTACCAAAGCCGCCATTCTCTCTTGCTGTTTTCTTATCATGACAGCGTTTATTCATGGCTTGCCAATTGTTTCTATCCCAAAACAATTTCATATCTCCTCTATGAGGAATGATATGATCCACTACATTCGCTGCCAATGGATTTCCTGATGCCTTGCATTCAGCGCATTCACATGTTGGATGTTCCGCAAGAAATACTTTCCTAGCTTTATCCCATTTAGAGGTATATCCTCTAGCATGTGCAGATAGTCTTGTATTATCTTGTTTAACTTTATGCTTTTCACAATATCTATCTGTTGTTAATTCATGACATCCAGGATACCTGCATTCATGCCTTGCTCTTTTCATTTGCATCTCCATATAAAAAGCACCCACTAATTATTGTGGGTGCCTTTATTTCTTCTTCATTCCATATTTATTTACACTATCATTATATCTTTATCTTTACGACACGTCCACGACACTTTTACGACAATTTACTTTTTATCCCTGTTAATCCCCATAACAGAATAGACATCTCTTCTAACCCTCTTTTGATATAACGTTGTACTGTTCGCTCATCTACATTAGGATTTAGTGAGTTACCAATATCTTTCAATTGTTCGCCGTTAATATAATACCGTCTAACACAATCACAATAATTCACTCTACGACATTTGCAACGCTCATCATAGATATCAATCATGTTATCTATATGCCGCATCATGAGTTCTGTTTGTTCCTTGCTTCTTATGATTGACTTAACCATTACTTTACTGTCATCATCAAACATTTCTCCTAATAATTTATCAAGCCATAAATCTTTAGCTTGTGATGAGTCAGATATACTATTCTCTACATAAGTCTTTAACTTATTGTAGTGTTTGAATAGCTTCATTGTATTGTGCCTAAGAGTATCTATCGTTTCCTTTTCATTCCTACTTATTTCTTTTCTATATTCTTCTATTGCTGTTTTAGCTGCAATAGTCGTTATTTGTCTTATTAATTCCTGCTCAGTCAATGGCTACCTCCCGCATCAAGCACTTTGTACTATTCCCCTTGTACGATTTTCAATGCTGATTCTGTCCAATCATATATATGTTCATCTGCATATATAAAGTATTCATCTCCACCATCAATCTTTTTGTTCTTTCCTTCTACATATATAAAGATGCTTGGTGTTCCCCATGTACTAGTTACATATGCCTCATTATGGATTACTTCCCCATGATCATATATGGACCCACATGTATTATCCCAATCTTCATTAATACCAGCATATACCATAATATTGGGCCCATATTCTACAATATGTTTTGCCACTTTATCCCAATTAAGATTTCTTATCCTTTCCCTTCTTAATTGGGCCTCTATATTGTTATTAATGCATTTCATCGTATCCATAATTTTTCACCTATAATAAGCCTTCTATTTTTATCTTTATTTTCTTCATATTAATACTTACACCACAATAAGCCTGCCTTTGCTATCAACAGGATACGGTTTTGTTTCTAAAACCACATAACCTTTATTTTCATAGTTATGTTTCTTTTCCCATTCACGGAATACCTTCGTTAAAGCTACGCTTAACTCATCAAGATGTTCAGCCTTAACATTTGTTAAATACTCGCAAGCCCACTCAGCAATTTCGTCATCAATATCAAAGTTAATGATATTATCAATTACTCGTTCTGCATCAACTTCTGGAGTGTAATAATTAGGGTGTCCTATTCGCACAACTCGTTCAGTCTCATCCACGAGCCATATCTCTTCTAAATCAGGTTCACAACTTATAAGATCATCAATTGCATCCTGTATTGTATCTTGTGGCTCGCCTGCATTCCCATAATCATCGACCCAGCACCATTTACTTTTATCTTTCTTTAGCATGGATTATTTTCCCTTCTTCTGTTTTGCATTGGCTCTGTATTTTGCTCTATTGGTTTGCAACCGTTCTATACGCATTTTCTCTTCACAATCATAATCACTGCATATTACCCGGTTTGTTTTATTTGTATAGAATTTCTTACCACAACATATACAGTACCTTTCGTACTTATATTTCTTTGCTTCTTCCGCATCACGCTTCGCTTTTATTTCTGCCCTTACCTCAGCTACTGTTTTCTTCTTTGGTATTGGCTTACCTGCTATACAATCAGGACAATGCTTTTCTGAACCTACTGGTGTAAATAATCTATCACACCTATGGCATTTCATTTGCATTATTCATTCACCTCATCAAACTCTTCTGTATTTCTACTGTATTTATATTTCTTTTCATCTATCAAATTATATTTAGGGCTCCCTAAATAATTCATCATTTGCCACTCTAAGAATCTTCTTTTAAGCATTTCTTCTAGTTCTTGCTCTTGATCTAAAGTAACGTATTGTAAATAATCTGTTTTTCCATATTTCTTTTCATGTGCTTTTACTTCAGTATTTAAAATATCTTCAACACATATTGTTGGCTGATGAATATCTAATGCCTTTCCTATTACAATTTCTTTGCAATGGTCTTCTTCTGCCCATACCTCTAAAATATTCTTAACATCAGAAAATTTATTGCTAGGCGAAACATAAACTTTTTCTTCATCAACAACATATCCGCCCCACTTTGCTTTTTCATATCTTGGATCATTATAGCTATAGTCACGTCTAATATCCGCATCAATAGCTACGCATTTACTGAATGGTTCTATCCCATCTACTGCACTAAATCCATCAAATTGATTTAATACAAATACTTCTACATCCTTATTTTGAATTTGTTCTAATTGTTTAATTAGCTCTTTTACTTTCATTCTTCATAATCTCCATTTCACATTTTTTTATCATGTCAAAGATTAATTCATTTGGTATATTTGACCTCTCATTATAGCGACCATTCCCATTGGATTTAATATCTTTAAATGCTAACTTTGTTGCAGTTTTATTATTTCGTAAGCAAAGATTTATATTACTTGCAAAAATTGTTGGCTTTTGAATGATATAACCATAATCACTGTAATAAGTTCTATTTTTATGTGGTAGTTTAAATCCTATTACATCCTCTAAATATTCCCATATTCTAGATTGCATAGGGTTCTCTATGATAAATATCTTTGGTTTATATCGCTCTATGATCTGCACCATATTATATGTACACATTTCACCATTTATTCTGGTAAGAAACGATTTTCCATATTTATATTGATACCTTTCATAATCCCTATACTCTCTTATAGTAAATTTGCTTGATGCTTGAATGTCTCCAAATAATGATGTTGCTGTATTAAATTCTTTCTTCCAGCATGCATTTCCATTTTTCATGGCACTTGCAATACTCCAACTCTCACATGGTGGAGAGGCTAGAATAACATCCGGCCTATCCAACATGTCTAACTTTTCAAACAAAGCTTTATCATCAAATAAAGTATTGATAGCTAAATCTTGATTTATAAAATCAATATTTTTGTTTTCTCTATCTATACCTATACTTGTAATATGGTGTTGCCCCCCCATTGAGAATTGTATTCATATACAGCTTTCTTATAGCAGCTATTGCCACTATCGAATAGCCCCCATATATTCATATTCTGTTTAATGCCTTCCATTCATCCAGCTTGAATACAGCCTTACCATGCTTTTGCGCATATTCATATTCACCTTTACAACCTCGACTCTGTTCCCAGCCATCACATAATACTAGGATGTCGCAATGGCCTAAAAGACCTAAGCAAATATCTAACCCCTTTTGATATTCATTACCTGTCAAATAAACAAATCCATAGTTGTGAATAGGCGATACATAATCATTTGTTGTATCTGCAAATATTAATTCATTCATGATTACATCTATCTTTTCTCTATTACTCTTCTTCCCACCATAAGGATGGGCTACATAGATAAGTTTCTTACTCATTAATTTAATCCCCTCGCAGCTCTATTAAATGGACTGTTTTCATATGGTGCAATATCATCCGCATCATCCATATCTAAATCATCATCTTCACCAATGATCCCCGCATCACTGGTGTCAGTATTAACATTGGCTTGTTGTTCTTCATCAAATAGGTTGGCTTGCGCACGTTTTCCTTCAATGTATGCTTCAATTTCACCTAGAACTAGATTAATATCTTCGGCTAAGTCCTTATTAACATCTAGCCATTTAGTGCTAAATACACATACTTCGCTTTCTTTGTTACGTAGATATCCCTTTACTTTAATGCCAGATACTTCATCTGGGAAGAAATCTTTACCACCATATCTAAATTCAATTCCGGATACAGCTACCATGTTTTGAGCAAATTTAAATGCTCCAAACTTGGATAGTAACAATGCTTTCATTGTGACATGTGCTTCCTTGAATTCTGGTCTTGGCTTTTCATACGATTTCAAAGAATGCTGCTCATCCATTTCTGCTACTTTTTTCGTATACGTAATGTCAAATTTTCCGCCTTCCATTTTAAATTTTGTTATTGTATACCTCATTTTCTTTTCTCCTTTACTTTTCTAGCATCAATATAGCCCTTACAATTTATGCATTTCTTAGCCATGATATATGGTACTTTTACTCTAATTCCTCTTTTATCCGGCACCGGCAGCATTAATTTATTTGGGCATTTACAAGTAATTCTTACAAACAATCCTTGATTGCCTGTAAACTTTACTGCATGTTTACATGTTTTAGCTTTTAAAAACATATCCTTTGGTCTTGCCATTACCGCATCAACCTTTCCGCCCTTTCTAGGGCTTTATTTCGTTTCTTTTCCATTGGCAATGTCTCTGCATTGCCCTTATCAAAAGGGTATTTGTTCATCATTATTGAAATTATCAAAGTTCGATGGTTCATTATGTCCACCATTTAATGCGGCCCCTACAAAACTTGCGACCACTTCTGTTACATATCGCTTTTCGCCATTTTGAGTTTCATATGATCGTGTTTGAATTCTACCTTGTACCAAACATTTATTTCCTTTTCGCAAAGTACCTATCTCTTCTGCTAAGGTTCCCCATGCTACACAATTTACAAATGCCGTCTGTTCCTTTGCTTCCTTTGTAGTAGTATCAATATAGGTATTACTTGCAGCTACTGTAAATGTTGCTACCGCTCTACCAGTCTTTGTATATCTTACTTCTGGATCTCTTGCTAGATTGCCCATTAAATTAACAGTGTTCATTTCTTCTCCTTTATGCTATTTGTATAGATGCCATCTACTTCTTCTAATTCAGTAACTGATATTTCCCCATTTAGCCATGCAGCACATATAGCTACATCCATAAATGAATTTGTGTATATTCCATCATCTGTGGTATGTATCCCTATAGATATTCCAGCTTCTGTGAAATATATATATTTCCCTGTATCATTCCATGCATTCATTGCATATGCGTTTATAATTGCTTCTCCAGTTGTTCTAGGAATAAATACAATCCCGCTATATTTGTTTTCCATTAATTATCCGCCCTTTTATTCCATGCCTTTTCACAATCTAAATACAATGGCCATTCTTCAAAATGAGTAACGGCTCCACATTTATCACATGCCACCATATGATGTTTTAACCCTACTTTTATCCCTGTCATAATCCTCATATGTTTATTCCCGCAAAACGGACAGGGCCTTAGTCGATTTTCTCTGTTCATATTCTCCCCTCCAATCAGGTAATCGAATTAGCCTATATGTTCTAAATGGAAATCCATAATTATTTACCCCTTCATAGACACTATCTTTATCTAAGTAATATCCATTAGGTACTTTAATATCCTTACGCCACTCTGTAGCCTTTAGTATTTTTTTCTTTACTTCTGGCTTTTCAAGATTAGTACTAGATACCCATTTCTTTCTTATCTGCGCATCCTTATGATCAATGTCAGATTTTCGCTCTTTCATAAAGTACTTAGCCAACCCTATAGCATCTTCTGCTTCCCCTCTGTAGTACTCAATTTTTGTATAGCCATGTGGCCATAGCTTTTTTAATAATTGAGTAGTTAGTTCAATTCCTCTTGAAAGTAATGCATGAAAATGTATGCGCCCCTGCTTTTCCATCACATAGATGTATTTACAGATTTGCTCTGTCTTATTAAATAAATCCCTTACCTTTCTAAAGAATTTTCGTATCATCTCTTTTGCATCTAATTCATCTTCCTCATTCTTAAATGTGAGTGTTAGATAATAATCATCTGCCTTGAAATTCATATCTATTAGTAACCTCAATTGCTTTTCAGCCATCCTTAAATTATTCTTTCTTATGACTTCTGGTGTTACTTGCTTTCTTTCACTCCGTATTTTTCTTCCTGGTTTCCCATAGTATGAATTCCCTGTAATATGATCTGATACTTCAATCATATTTACAGATTTTATTGTCGTCCTTTTTCTCATTTAGTTATCACCTTATGTTGAGTTGTTAATGTATCTATCTAGTCTCACAAAATAGCTATCAAACCGCTATTTTACTAGACTTTTCCCACTATACGTGATATACTAAACATGTAAGGTTTTAGTTATCACATAACTTTAATGGCCGTGTTTCCCGACACGGTCATTTTTCTTTGTCAAAATTACAATGCCAATCACCTTGAGACTTTGTTAGGTATTGGCAATTACTGCAGCAATCCATGCATATCAACTGTTTATGTCTATGACATACTACAGCATGCTTGATTGCTTTTTTACATTCCGGGCATGTATTATTTAGTGCTTTCTCATACCATTTAGTACTCATATCCATGCCTTTCTTTTAGTATTGTTTGTAAAACTTTTCTGTATTCTCTTGGATGTGATCCAGCGTGAATTTTAATTCTATGACAATGCCAACATAAGCAACATAGATTTTCTATGTTATTTTTCCCTCCTGCTGACCTATATTTGATATGATGGATCTCTTCATAAGGGGCTCCGCATAAAATACATTTTCTATGGTCTCGCTCTATCACCTTAGGACGGATTTTCTCCAACTCCATATCATTCTTTTTTTTATTTCTACTTTTCTTGCTTAATGGTTTCTTTGAAACCATTCTTTTTTTTGCTCTTAACGGTGTTCTTTTAAGCATTTTTATCCCAGTCCCTAGCTATTTGGGCCTCAACTAATCTACAATCCAATTTATAAATATTGATTGCTTCCGTAGCACTGGCATAGAGCGTTTTAGCTACATCCCGTTCATATCGTAATTGACTAATAACTTCATCACCATTTACTAGCTCCATAATTAGAGATACCTTTTCTCCATTATGTTTTGCCTGTAATATAGCTTTACGTTTTTCAACTCTATATTTCCGCTCGGCTTCTGCTAGCTCTATGCCTCGCTCTTTGGCAATCGTAAGGGCCTTATTTAAATCGTCCCTTCGTTTATTTAGATATGGTAGTAACTCCCAACTGTCTAATTGCTGCATGCTGCTTCCTTTTTATTTCCTTAATTTTCTTGTTATATAGCCATAATCGCTTAACTTTTTGTAACAAATAAATCCCAACAGAATATGCTGCTATATTAACTACATTAAAAAGAACATCGCCCCATGACTCTGCAAATTCAATGCCCCCATATAATCCAAATACAATGACACCAAATAACCACTGTATCGCTGTAATGAACTTATCCATATTTACTACTCCTATGCTTTTAACCATTTCATGTGTTGCGAACGCATCCACATCTCAAATTTATCCACATGGACCAATGTTTGTTGTGGTCCAAGTTGCATACAGATTTCATTGAACTTACCCTCCTCACGGATCATGTCAATTCTTCTGTAAATATACATTTTGCTACGGCCCCATATCTTGGCCAATGTACTGATTGGTACATATTTAGGTTTAATAGTATCCATAGTTATCCTCTTATTGTTAATATGTTATGTTCTATCAAATGTTTTTTATGGTGAATTGGTTCTACTTTGATTGCCATATATCCACCATCATTATGTAAGTATCGTTTGTAATATATTGGTTGTTGTTTAATCTTTTTCTTTCGACCCATTTTCTTTTGATATTCTCCTTTAACATTCTTTTCACATTTGTTTCATCTTTATTAATAAGTTGTTGTTATAATTCAAGCAGTGATAGGATAATGAGATATGCTGAACTACTTGGTAACAAGTAGATGTAAGGGATAAAAAGCCTTTACGATAACATTCTGGTGATTACACCTAAATTAAAAGATTTTAATAGAAGTACTGAATTTATGAAAACTGCCGCAACAAGAATTATGGAGGATATGGATTCTCCAGTAAGAAAATCTATGGTTGCACAAGCAGAAGCTTGGGGCTCCCATGCACTTGGACTATCTAAAGGTACAAATCTTATTCAACAGGTTCTTGATGATTTTAAAGCAAAGGATGTGTACACGTCCCATTAGTAAGTAATTACTAATTGCAAATTGGGGTAATTCATGGAATCTCCTGCTCCAACAGGACAACCATGAGCCAAGACAAAGGAAATGCTCTGTGTACTTTGTAAGGTGCAACGCATAGATGGTGAGGAGCATTACCAATAACCCATCCACGAAATCCCAATATCCTATCACTTTTATCCTTTAATGAAAGGAGGTGAAAATATGATTACAAAAACTATTAAAGAATTGCAGCTGCTTGAAACTGCTCTTATTACAGCTTTAAGTTATGATGAAAACTATGAAATACAATTCTTATGTAAGCTTGATGGTGATCTAATAACTTGTAATACATTAAGCTTTTTAGATAATCACCCATGTATTCCAGCATTATCCAAATCTTTACGTTCATCAAAACGTTTAGACGTCTTTACTCTTGAATATTTACTTCAAGCAGTAGCTCCTGATTTATCTGGATCATCTTTAACTGCTTATTTTGCTGATATAACGCAGAATCAAGAAAATCTTTTTATTGATTTTATAGATGTTGATTTCTCAACCATTGAGTTATCTAACACAAGTCTTATTAATCAATTACCCCCAGTGTTAAGAAATGTTACATTTTTAACGCCTAATAAATTTTTCCCATATGTAGCGGTTGATGCTGATACGCAAATTACTTTGCTATCTATAACCGCAACTTTAAGAAATATGAACTCTTAAAATAGAGGTAAAACTTATGACAAAAGATATTGGACTTAATATTGATGAAATCAATGCTATTACCAAAGAAATATTAGATAGATTAGACACATCTGATGAAATCTCAAAAGCAATTTATAATTTAACTGTTAACTATCCAGATTTAGCTACTACTCTATCTGATAATGAAAAACTTCTTATTAAAACTTTTGCTGCCGTATCTAATAGAATAATTTTTTCTATTACCCCAGCCATAATCTCTTCAATCATTTTGGAAAATAACAAAGCTATTTTAAAAGCGTTTGAAGAATTTCAGCGGCAGTAGGTCTTGTTGGTTTACCTATTTCATTAGTAATAATTTCTATAATTTGAGCCTTGGCATTACAAGGCTCTTCTTTTTTTTGTGCCTCTTGGCAATTCTGATTTACATTAATTTTTTCCCCTTGAATTCTTACACCAACCTTATCTACTTCAATCTTTGACATTACTTCCGGTCTATTAGCCATACCTTGTTGTGCATGTTCTAATTTAATGTATGCATAAATTAACTCTGGAATATCTTTGCTAGATCTAATCCCAGTCTTTGTATCTAAACGCTTTAAAATATAATTTTTTAATGTTCTTTGAATTTCTTTCATTTTCTGTTACCTCTACTAAATAAATTTTTCTCATGTTATACTCATCTCAAAAGGAGGAGATGATTATTATGGATGGTTATCAAACATGGTTAAACTATATTATTCCTTTAGTTTCAATTTATATTTCTCATTACCTCGGCACAAAATTGGCTTCTAATAAATCACAAGATGCATATAAAAAACTTAGATATGAAAAGGCTTATGTTCCATTTATTCAGTCTTTGTATCGTGGATATATGTTTGATCCAAAATATATCCCCATAGGTCTAGAACAAAGGAATTACTTCCTTGATTTGCTAAGTAATAACATGCAATACTACGGACCACTTGTTTTGAAAAGTTACCCTGCTTTTTATCGTGCCTATCTTGATATGCTAGAATATGAAGCAAATAATTTTGGCTTTGATTCTGCTCCACAAAATTACATTCGAGAATTTAAAACTATTTCTAATGAACTATTACTAGAAGCGACAATGCTAGAATCACATTTAAAATTGCCAGGATTAGCTTTAACATTCCAAACGGTTCGTTCCTCGTATGCCAGAAGTAACAAGTAGCAATTGCACTCCCATTCATCCATATTTGAAGTAATATGTCTTTCATTTAATTTCCTCTCTTTCTCTTAATGCTCAAACACAAGGAGCTTTAGCATTAGCTCAAAATATAGCTAATAACCCAATGCTTCAATTAGCGAAATCCTCTGGTGTCGCTCAATTCCGTGATTTTGGTTTAAGAAAGGATGTTTACACGTCCCATTGGTAAGTAATTACTAATTGCAAATTGGGGGAATTCAATGAACTACTTGGCAATAAGTAAAAGCTTTAGGCTCCCATGTACTTGAACTGTCCAAAGGTACAAATCTTATTCAACATGTTCTTAATAACTTAAAAACAAAGGATCTTTATATATGGAATTTTTTACTATATTTATTTCATTAGCAGCTTTATTACTTTCTTTATTGTCATACCTACGGGAGCGACGATTAATAACTGTTGATTTTTCTCCTAACTGTTTTGCATTAGACGTTAAGAAAAACATAATCGTTGCTGATAATATTTTTAAAGATATACCTCATCAATATGCAATCTTTACCACTGCGATTATCGTAAACGCAAGCGTTATCAATAGCGCCTATTTTGACTTACGAGCTTATAATCCTAAAACAAATGAAAATCATTTTATCTGCACTTTAACCAGTCTTCCATTACTAAAAAACAATCCAAGATTATTAATTAGTCCATTTGGTCCAAGCGCCTTAGAAAACTTTGTAATTGCTTTACCTAACGCACGCTATGGATCAATATCTTCTGGATCTTGTTTAGAGTTACCCATATTAGTTATTCTTAATGAAAATATTTCTATTGAAGAAGGTATTACTATTGAATTTAAAGTTCCGCAATATGCATGGCTTCCATGGCAACGATCACCAAAGTCAACATCTAATAGAAAAAAATTTAAATACTATAAGGTCCATTACGACCTAACTGATTTTCACAAAACTTTAAATAACCAAACTACTACCGACAATACAAGAGAAAATGCAGAAACTACTACAGAGATTAATGGTAAATAATCCCAAAAATCAAAATCTATTGTGTTATCTTTTACTAATTCATTCTGCGAGAATAATCGTTCGTATTTTTCTTTTGTATAAACTCCTCCAATTTCCCTATTTGTATAGCTTGTTTTTTTCATAAACTTTATTTTCCTTCTATTTACAAACCTAATTTAACTGCTGTTTTTTTCTTTTGATGTTCTTTGAATTTCTTTCATTTGATTTCACCTCTTCTAACTAATAACTTGTATGTTATGCAAGTTATTATGTAAAAAAATATCAACTCGACTAGAACAGTCTAATTCGAGCCAATCACTAATCATTGTAGCCTCTACTACATCAAACTGTGTTTTCCCATTCATCTTACTATTAATGGTTGTAATAGATACACCTAATAACTCTGCTAAATCTGCATATGTTTTCTTATGCTCTACCAACAATCCTTTCAGTTTTTCTAGTTTCATCTTTTCACCTCACTTTTCTTGCATATTGTGCAAGTTTCTGATTACATAATAAGCCTATAAAAATAACTTGTCAATCACTTTATGCAAGATTTTATAAAAGTTTTATAATTTTTCTTGAATTTTATTCAAGTTTATTGTAATATATGTTTGTAAGGGCGATTCTTATTTGGAGGCATATTATGAGTATCGATGAAAGAAATACAATAAATAAAGAAATAGGAGAAAGAATAAAAACCATTAGAAAGCAAAAAGGCATAACATTAGCTGACCTAGGAGCAAGATTAGGTATTAGTGAAAGTAATATGCAAAGATATGAATCTGGCAAAATTGCTAGTGTCTCTATTGATTTTATTAATAGATTAGCGCCCATATTAGAAGTAAAGCCAGAATGGTTAATCGGTTGGGATAATGATGATACTCCACAAGGTTACTACCTTGATTCTGAAACAGCTGAATACGCTGAATACCTTCGCACTCGTCCTTCTGCACGTTTATTATTCTCCGCATCACGTGGAATTTCAAAGGAGGATATGGAAAAAGCTGTAGAATACATTGAACTACTCAAACTGAAACATAAATAATCTATTATAAGGGGATGTTAGTTTGATTATTAATATTATTGAATGTGATATTCCAAATGTAAAAGCTATTTCATCAACTGGGGAAGATGACGGTGTACATAATATTTACATCCGTAAGAATATGTCTTTTGAAGATATGCGTAACGAGGTGAAGCATGAATTGCTTCACATTATTAATGATGATTTTCATATAGATCATCATGTTAATTTAATTGAACATATGGTAAGACGTAGAGAACTTACAGATGATGTATTGGAAGAAATCGACTTTTATCATCATGTATTATAGATTCCATGCCTTTATTCTTCTTGTAAATAAATTATCATTTAAATAAAAAATGCACAATATAATGTTAGCTAAGGAGGCGAATTATCAGATGAATGATTTAACGACGTCACAGCTAGATCGACAAAATATTTTAAATAACTCTATTGCGATAAAAGAAATTGAACATGAATTAAGCAATTATATTGGTGGAACTATCTGGAAAAATCAAATTTGGTTTACCAAGGAATATTTAGCCAATTTCTTTCAAGTTGATATTAGAACAATAGAAAGAATTATTGAATCCCATAATAAAGAATTAACATTAAATGGATATAAAATTTTAACTGGTGAAGAATTAGCCTCATATAAACTGACCGACATAAATGTCGGTCAGACAAGTAGAAATCTAGCTATATTCAGCTTTCGTAGCTTCTTAAACGTTGCTATGCTCCTACAAAATAGTCCTATTGCAAAAGAATTACGATCACAAATTCTTGATATTGTCATTGATGTATTAACAGAAAAAGCTGGTGGTCGCCGTACTTATATAAACCAGCGAGATCCAAATTTTCTCCCAGCAACATTTACTACTGAAAAAGTAAGAAAAAGTTTCACACAAGCACTAAACCAATATGTAGATATGGGCCCATACAAATATGAATATTTTACTAATAGAGTCTATAAATGTATATTTTTAGAAAATGCAACAACTTACCAAAAAATATTACGTTTAGAAAGTAAAGCTAACTTACGTGATACCATGTATAGCGAAGTATTAACTAATATTGCAGCAGTCGAAACATGTATTGCTACTGAAATCACCAATCAATATGAATCAACAGGCCAACAATTAACCAAAGAGGCTGTAGACATAATCATTGATAATATCGCTAAGAGTCCTATGATGTCTATTTATTTTGAAAGTGCTAGAAGAACAATGGCCACATTAGACAAAGGCCTTAGAGATGCATATCATGGTAATCTAAGTGAATATATCTCTTCAGTATCACCTGAAGAATATGAACGTTTTCTAGGAGAAAAAAGCAAAAGCTTAGAAGAACAAATTAAAGAGCATCGTGACATCTTTTTAAGACTTAAGGATAAATAGCAATGATACGTTACATGGAGTTCGAACACGTTATCAGGGCCCATGATGCAGTACTAAAAGAAAGTGGCGGAGCATCAGGCAATATTAACGAAGATTACATAAACTGTATTTTAGAATTCATCAAAAATGATGATTACTATCCATCTTTTATAGAAAAATTATCTTATTTAGTATACTCTATAGCATCTAATCACTGTTTTCTTGATGGAAACAAACGCACTGCAATTGCAATAGGCATGTACTTTTTAATTATAAATGATTATGATATACCAACCATAAGTAAATTTATAAAAATTATGGAAAATGCAGTACCATTTGCTGTAAGTGGAATTATTTCAAGAGAAGATCTAACCGAAATCATAACTATTATTCTATGGGATCTTGAACCTTTCGAATCCGATAAAATAAAATATATAGATAAACTATCAGCAAAAGTTAATAAATAAAAATTCCTCTATGCACTAACAGAATAATGGGCAACAATAAGAAAAAGTGTTTTCATATTTACCAAATTAGTAGAAATCCTAGAATAAGTATGTAAAATTACTATTTTAAAAACTTAGTCTTACTTAAGTTTCTAAAAATGCTATTTTAAATACTTATTCTATATTAAGTATTCAAAATTACTATTTTAAAAACTTAATCTGATATATCTCATTATATTGAACTATATTTTTTAATAGTCCAATATACATAAAAATATTAGACAAAATAAAAATGCCCCTATCTAGCTACTACTGGATAGAGGCTTGATGCCTTAGAGACACCGCATATTTATATTATACCATACCTCTAAGGCTTATTTATTATACATTTTTTATCCTAGGAGGTATTTTTTTATGTGGTGTGAAGCTGTAACTACCAAATCTGGTACTACTAAATATAAATTTCAAGAACGCTATATAGATCCGTATAGTGGTAAAACAAAAAGAATATCTGTTACATTAAATAGTAATAGTAGGCAAGCATACAAAATTGCACAAGCTGAATTACAGAATAAAATTGATTTGGCCACTAATACAGACATTGCCAAAGATATGACATTGAATGATGTTGTATCTGAATATTTAGAGTCAAAGCGTGCATTTAGAAAGTCATCTACTCAATATAGTATGGATAATTTACATAAGCAGGTTATTAAATGGTTTCCTACTGATATATTATTGTCTAAATTATCCCCTTATATTATTCAAAGTACCTTTGATAAATTTGCTTGCCAATATTCATACAATTATACTAAGCTTGCTCTTAGCCTTATTAGACAATCATTGAAATATGCACGGCGCATGGAGTATATCCGTGATATTTCATTCTTAGATAACATAGAACTTCAAAAGCCTGTAGCAGATGTTGACCGCATCAAGAAACAGCGTTCTAAATTTCTAACTAAAGATGAACTCAAAGATTTACTATCACAATTAGATACTATTAATCATCATGTATCCCTATTATGTGAATTTCAATCTTTAACTGGTCTTAGATTTGGTGAAATGGTAGCCTTGCGCACTCAAGACTACGATGTTGAAAATGCAGAAATTGATATAAACGCTACTTTGTCTAATCGAGGTAGCTTTTCAGACCCTGCTATGCGCCTTCCACCAAAGAATGTTCATTCTATCCGTAAAGTAAAATTAGATGCAAGGGCCGTTCAGATTATTAATCATTTTATTACTGCTAATCAAGCAAGGCGATTATGGAAATCTAAATTTGCTGATTTAGGATATATTTTTGTTACTGATGGTGGACTGCCATATGATCTACACTATGTAAATCGGACTATAAAAAAGCTTGGGTTTCACAAACCAGTAAGTACACATACATTCAGACATACTCATATATCTATTCTTGCTGAGTCAAATGTGCCTTTAAAAGCAATTATGGAACGTGTGGGCCATAATGAACCACGCACTACACTTGCTATTTACACTCATGTAACTGATGAAATGAAACAGGAAGTAAATGCAGCAATTACTAATATGGGTAAAGTACTTTCAAGTAAATAAAAAATGAGCCACCGCATCATGTGCAGTGGCTTTTTTTAATCCTCATATAAAAGGGGCAAGTATTTATAATTTAAAGGGGCAAAAAAGGGGCAAATTATCGTTACAATGCGTTACGATTTGTTATTATCCCTTTTCTAAATTGTTAGATAATTACTGCTTGCGTTACAGTTTGTTATAATGCGTTACAATCTGTTAATCAGTAAATAGAAATGGTGCGGTTGGCGGGACTTGAACCCGCACGAGCGTTAGCTCACCACCCCCTCAAGATGGCGTGTCTGCCATTCCACCACAACCGCATGGAATACAAATGGTGCCTCAGGACAGAATCGAACTGTCGACACACGGATTTTCAGTCCGTTGCTCTACCAACTGAGCTACCGAGGC
>PPYF01171760.1_pt1 | contig 49607 bp, 43 predicted proteins | sample 1559871 | NCBI WGS metagenome assembly PPYF01 (sample SAMN08240021, study PRJNA423297) | Human gut metagenome, whole genome shotgun sequencing project.
TTGTTTGTTGGTACTTCAATTATACATCATTCTACAGAGGGTGTCTTTCTTTTGTGCAATATTTTGGATTTGCTCATTTCGATTCATTTAAATAGTGCGAACGTAAAGTGAACACAATTTCCCCTGGTGATTCGCACTCCGTTTTGATAACTAATTCAAAAAAAGTGTGATGAATTTATATAAAACTCTAAATTTCCAAATGCAATAAGGTTGTCTTTCAGTTTAAACAGCAGTAAAATATAAAATGCATAGAGAATTTTGTGCACTTTTGCAGTCACCTCCTACGCGGAGGTGGGGATTGAAATCAGTTTCCTCAAGTGGCGGTAAACAGAAGATGTTGTCACCTCCTACGCGGAGGTGGGGATTGAAATTCCCGTTCTATCTGTCTCCTACTCCTTCTCGTTTGTCACCTCCTACGCGGAGGTGGGGATTGAAATTACGATATCAAAGTAAAAGACAACATAGCAGTTCCCGTCACCTCCTACGCGGAGGTGGGGATTGAAATATATGCTGTCATTCCGGCAGTGGTCAAGGCTTGCGTCACCTCCTACGCGGAGGTGGGGATTGAAATTGCCTGAGATTTCCGAAAGAACAAAACTGAATATGTCACCTCCTACGCGGAGGTGGGGATTGAAATTGCATTTTTAGCCTCCATGCGCACCCTCCATTAAGTCACCTCCTACGCGGAGGTGGGGATTGAAATTCCATCAGGCGTTTTCCCGCAACCCATATCTGCACGTCACCTCCTACGCGGAGGTGGGGATTGAAATAAAATCCTCCACATGGACAGGATTGCAAGCAACCTGTCACCTCCTACGCGGAGGTGGGGATTGAAATCTCCATCTGATCGTCTACCATGCAATCCGCATCCGGTCACCTCCTACGCGGAGGTGGGGATTGAAATACCTGCTCCTGAATGACGTATCTGACGCCACCGGGTCACCTCCTACGCGGAGGTGGGGATTGAAATTGAGTCCTGATGGAGAATATCCATGGAAAGGTGAGTCACCTCCTACGCGGAGGTGGGGATTGAAATCGGTTCCGGAACATCGTGAACAGGCAGCCGATGATGTCACCTCCTACGCGGAGGTGGGGATTGAAATATCGTTTATGTAGAGAATAAACGGAAAACTATCGGTCACCTCCTACGCGGAGGTGGGGATTGAAATGTCGCTGTATGATGCCCCTCATAGAGCAGGATATGTCACCTCCTACGCGGAGGTGGGGATTGAAATAATGTGCTTTCCTGCCAGAAGTTCCCACAAATGGTCACCTCCTACGCGGAGGTGGGGATTGAAATAAAATCAACCGCACGATGGAAAATATCGGGCGAAGTCACCTCCTACGCGGAGGTGGGGATTGAAATAATATTAATTTCAGCAATGTATGTTGAAAAGCCGTCACCTCCTACGCGGAGGTGGGGATTGAAATCCATTGGAGGTGATAACATGAAATTTAAGTTATGTCACCTCCTACGCGGAGGTGGGGATTGAAATATACAACAAAGCGGCAAGTGAAGCCATGCAGAGCAGTCACCTCCTACGCGGAGGTGGGGATTGAAATTCTGGGATATGGGAGCAAGCTTACATCGCCTTACTGGTCACCTCCTACGCGGAGGTGGGGATTGAAATAAGATGTGACTTCACAGATCAATCTGTCCACCGGTTGTCACCTCCTACGCGGAGGTGGGGATTGAAATAATGGTAAGCCGACACTGGCTAACATTTCGATGACGTCACCTCCTACGCGGAGGTGGGGATTGAAATCGCTGGGAAGTATTGATGATGCCGCTGAAAATAAGTCACCTCCTACGCGGAGGTGGGGATTGAAATCACTTATATCGGGAAGATAAAAAGAAAAGTACTAGTCACCTCCTACGCGGAGGTGGGGATTGAAATTCGTGTCCGAGAATTTTTTGTACCTCTGCCACAGTCACCTCCTACGCGGAGGTGTGGATTGAAATCGTTTATCTACAAGTTTCTGCATCGCATCTGTCTGTCACCTCCTACACGGAGGTGATGATCAAAATAGGCAAAAAAACATCTGGATTAAAGATGGAATATCCCCCATATAAAAACCCAAACGCAAAACAATCAGTCATCCCCCAAAAATACTTACACCCCAAGGAGGCCAACATGATCACCCACATAAAAATCCGCGGCGCCCGCGTCCACAACCTGAAAAACATCAACGTCGACATCCCTCTCAACAAAATCGTCGGAATCGCCGGCGTCTCCGGATCCGGAAAATCCTCCCTTGCCCTTGGCGTCCTGTACGCGGAAGGTTCCCGGCGGTATCTGGACGCGCTGTCCACCTATACCCGCCGGCGCATGACCCAGGCGGCAAAAGCGCCTGTGGACCAAGTCCTCTACGTGCCGGCGGCACTTGCGCTCCACCAGCGCCCCGGAGTGCCGGGCATCCGCAGTACCTTCGGCACCGGTACGGAACTTTTGAACAGCCTTCGCCTGATGTTCTCGCGTCTGGCAAGCCACAGATGCCCCAACGGTCATTTTCTTCCTCCCACGCTTGCAGTTGCAGCCGGTCAGGAACTGGTCTGTCCGGAATGCGGCGCCAGATTTTACGCTCCGTCGGCGGAAGAACTCGCCTTCAACAGCCAGGGCGCCTGCCGCACCTGCAGCGGAACCGGCATCGTGCGAACCGTCGACCTTTCCACCCTTGTGCCGGACGATTCCCTTTCCATCGACGAAGGCGCTGTCGCTCCATGGAATTCTCTGATGTGGTCATTGATGACAGATGTCTGCCGGGCGATGGGCGTCCGCACAGACATTCCTTTCCGTGATCTTTCAGAAAAAGAAAAGGACATCGTTTATCACGGGCCTGCCGAGAAAAAGCATATTCTCTACAAAGCAAAAAACTCCAATCAGGCAAGCGAACTTGATTTCACCTATTATAACGCAGTCTACACCGTGGAAAATGCTCTGGCGAAAGTCAAAGATGAAAAAGGGATGAAACGGGTGGAAAAATTCCTGAAACAGGAAGTCTGCCCGGACTGCAATGGAACACGACTGTCAGAAGAGGCAAGAACGCCGAAGCTCCGCGGAATCAGCCTTGATGAAGCCTGCCGGATGACTCTGTCTGACCTTTCCCGTTGGGTAGCGGACGTTCCCGCATCCCTCCCTGAAGAAATGCGTCCGATGGCGGACATTATCTGTGAGTCCTTCCAGACAGCCGCCAGGCGTCTGATGGAGCTGGGTCTTGGATATCTCACCCTTGACCGGGCATCCTCCACGCTCTCTACCGGCGAACGTCAGCGCATGCAGCTTGCGCGCGCGGTCCGCAACCGTACGACAGGGGTCCTCTATGTTCTGGACGAACCGTCCATCGGCCTGCATCCGTCCAATCTCGATGGACTGACCGGCATTATGAAGGATCTGATCGCCGATGGTAATTCTGTTGTGCTTGTAGACCATGACACACAGATCCTTGCCGCAGCCGACTGGATCGTTGAAATGGGACCTGGCGCCGGCGCCGACGGCGGCAGGGTCATTGCAGAAGGAACCGTCTCAGATCTTTCAGAAAATCCAGCTTCCATTATTGGTCCTTTCCTGTCCGGCGCAGCGGAAATTCATATGAGAAATCGGTCAACGACAGAGGAACCGTTCAAAGAAGGAACCATCTGCCTTTCCACCTCCCAGATCCATACGGTAAAGCCGCTGGATGTCAGGATTCCAAAGGGAAAGCTGACCGTTGTCACCGGCGTCTCAGGTTCCGGAAAAACGACTCTGATCCTGGAAAGTCTTATTCCCGCGCTGGAGGCGGTTCTCCAGAAAAGAACACTTCCGGACCACATCCGTTCCGTTGAAGCCGACGGCATCCAACAGGTAAAGCTGATCGACGCCACGCCGATCGGCATCAACGTCCGTTCCACCGTCGCCACCTATGCCAATGTACACGACGAGCTCCGGAAAATATATGCAAAAACTCCGGATGCAAAGCAGGCAGGATACAAAGCGGGCGATTTCTCCTATAACACCGGACGGCTGCGTTGCCCGGTCTGTGACGGAACCGGAGTGATCAGTCTCGATGTACAGTTTCTGCCTGACGTGGACATTCCCTGTCCGGAATGCAGAGGTTCCCGGTACGGAAAAGCCGCGGAGCATATCCGGTACACGGCACAGAACGGGCAGACATACTCCCTGCCGGATTACATGGCTATGGATGTAAATACCGCACTGAAAGCCTGCGCAGGAATGAAAACGGTTGTTCAGCGGCTGAAGGTCCTTCAGGAACTCGGTCTCGGATATCTGACTCTTGGCGAAGAAACGCCCGGTCTTTCCGGCGGCGAAGCCCAGCGGCTGAAGCTTGCCAGCGAGATGGGGAAAGCGCAGTCCGATTCCGTCTTCATTTTCGATGAACCGACCATCGGCCTGCATCCGCTGGATGTACAGACTCTGCTCGGCGTCTTCCAGACATTGATCGAACATGGAGCAACCGTGATCGTCATTGAACATGATCTTGATGTGATACGCAATGCGGACTATATCATTGATATGGGTCCCGGCGGCGGCTCCGACGGCGGCACGATCGTTGCCGCAGGGACACCGGAGACAATAAAAAACACGGCACAAAGCTATACGGGAAAATATCTTTGAATTTTTCATTTCTACAGAACTGCGGGAAATTGGACCAAAAGATACCGTCGGAAAATAGATCATTCCAAACAATCCGGAGACATTTTTCAGATGCCTCCGGATTTCTTATAATTCTTCCACAATTTTCAATTCCAGAACCAGCACAGCCCATTATAAATGTACTGTTCCGCATATTCCCCGTTATGTGTCCCGCCTTCCTGTACGCGGAACGCCAGATTCCCCTCCTTTTCATTGTCCGCTTCGACAAAGTTTCCATCGGAAGTCTCCAGCATCGCCTCGATCTGCCGCGCAAACGCAGAATAGGCAAAATCATCCGTTCCGGACATTGCATAAATAAAGAAGTCTTCCGGACCATACCCGGATTCCGTGACAATCTGACTCATAAAATCTCCGTCCGTGGTAAAACTTCCACTCATGGGCATAAAATAATAAAAATCATCCAGACAATACTGAAAAGTATGCCAGGTTGCCACCGATCCCATGGAGAATCCACCAAATCCCCGATGCATCCGCGAGGCCGCAACCCCCTCCGGCGACGTATCCTCCGCATAAGAACTGTACCGTCCCTCCACCGCCGGAATCAGATCATTGACCAGCTCATTATGATAATTATCCGTCAGCCGAAACGCCAGACTGTAACTGGAACTGTCCTCCGGGCTCGTGTTGTTGTAAGTAGGGCGGACAATGATCATCGGCTGCATCCGTCCATCCTGAATGGCATGATCGATCACATGCTTCAGGGTTCCTGCCTGCTGATCCGCCGGAGCATCATAACCTTCCGGAATCTGCTCCAACGTTTCCGGAATTGAACGAGCAGCACCTTCACTCGACTCTCCCACATCTGTATCCGCTTCCCGATCCGTTTCCGAATCCTCCCGCCGCTCTCCTTCCGAAGAAACGTTCTGTTCAGAAACCTCCGGTTCCCCTGTATTTTCCTGCCGGTTCGAACACCCGCTGCAGACCAACACCAAACCCAACGACGGCTTTCGTCCCCCATTTTCATTTAGGGGCTTTTCGAACCCCAAAATTGGTGGTACAATAGTTACCATGATTCAAGTGTCCGAACATCCGGAAGCCGGAAGGCACCCACACATGAATCTTACTACGAAAATTCATATGGAACGGAGAAAATCATTATGAAACTTACGACCGTAAGAGAAATTTACAAAAACCGTGAAGCCTTCCTGGACAAGGAAGTGACCGTCGGCGGATGGGTGCGCAGCGTGCGTGATTCAAAAACCTTTGGTTTTATCGTCCTCCACGACGGAAGTTACTTTGAAACGCTTCAGATCGTATACCATGATAAAATGGCAAACTTTGACGAAGTCTCCAAGCTGAACGTAGGCGCCGCCATCGTTGTCAAAGGTACGCTGGTAGCGACACCGAACGCAAAGCAGCCGTTTGAGATCCAGGCAGAGGAAGTCACCCTGGAAGGCGCTTCCGCTCCGGATTACCCGCTGCAGAAAAAACGCCACTCCATGGAATTCCTGCGCACGATCTCTCATCTTCGTCCGCGCACCAATACCTTCCAGGCGGTATTCCGTGTACGTTCCCTGTGCGCTTATGCGATTCATCAGTTTTTCCAGGAGAGAGGATTTGTATATGTCAATACTCCTCTGATCACCGGAAGTGACTGCGAAGGCGCCGGCGAAATGTTCCAGGTAACCACTCTGGATCTTGAGAATGTTCCGAAAAACCAGGATGGTTCCGTGGATTTCACACAGGATTTCTTCAACAAAAAAACAAGCCTGACCGTCAGCGGCCAGCTCAACGGCGAAACCTTCGCCCAGGCATTCCGCAACATTTACACCTTTGGTCCGACCTTCCGCGCGGAAAACTCCAACACCACCCGCCATGCGGCTGAATTCTGGATGATCGAGCCGGAGATGGCTTTCGCAGACCTGCAGGACGATATGGATCTTGCCGAGGCGATGCTGAAATACGTGATCAATTACGTTCTGGAGCACGCTCCGGAAGAAATGAATTTCTTCAACTCCTTCGTGGACAAGGGACTGCTGGAACGCCTGAACCATGTGGCAAATTCCGATTTCGCACATGTAACTTATACAGAGGCCATTGAACTTCTGGAAAAGAACAACGACAAATTCGAATACAAGGTATCCTGGGGCTGCGACCTGCAGACCGAGCACGAGCGTTACCTGACCGAACAGATCTTCAAACGTCCGGTATTCGTAACCGACTATCCGAAGGAAATCAAAGCCTTCTATATGAAGATGAATGACGACAACAAAACTGTTGCCGCTATGGACTGTCTGGTTCCGGGCATCGGCGAGATCATCGGCGGCAGCCAGCGTGAGGACGATTACGACAAACTGGTTCAGAGAATGAAAGAGCTGGGACTCAACGAAGAAGACTACGACTTCTATCTGGATCTGAGAAAATACGGTTCCACACGCCATGCCGGCTTCGGTCTGGGCTTTGAGCGCTGCGTCATGTATCTGACCGGTATGGGCAATATCCGTGACGTCATCCCGTTCCCGAGAACAGTAAATAACTGTGAACTGTAATTTTTTTGTTTGTCCGAAACTTCAGCAAAAAAAGCAAAATACTTTTTCTGTTGACAAATAAAAATTCCTGTGATAAGGTAATTAGCATGAAACAGGCAAAGATGTCAGAACGACATCTTTGCCTGTTTTTTTTATTTCAAAATACGCGGAACACCGCCACATCTCAAGGATCAAAGGAGGTTTGCAACATGCGTTTATCACCAAAGGAACAGGAAAAACTCATGCTCCATTTTGCCGGCCTGCTCGCGAAAGAGCGCCGCGGCAGAGGGTTAAAGCTGAATTATCCGGAAGCCGTAGCCTACATCAGTTCAGAACTTCTGGAGCTTGCCCGGGACGGTCATGAAGTTACCGAGCTGATGCAGCTGGGTACACAAATGCTGACAAAAGACGATGTCATGGAAGGCGTCGCAGATATGGTATCCGAAGTCCAGGTTGAGGCAACTTTCCCGGATGGAACAAAACTTGTCACCGTACATAACCCGATTCAGTAGGAGGTAGCAGCATGAAAATAGGAGAAATCATCCCAATGGACAGGGAGATCACACTGAACGAGGGAAAACCCTGCGTCACACTGATGGTTGCAAATACCGGAGACCGTCCGGTACAGGTCGGCTCCCATTATCATTTTTTTGAAGTAAACCGCTGTCTGTCCTTTGACCGCGAAAAAGCATACGGATTTCATCTGGACATTCCGTCCGGAACCTCTGTCCGTTTTGAGCCCGGCGAGGAAAAGGAGGTGCAGCTGACCGCCATCGGAGGTACCGGCAGGGTCTTCGGCTTCAATGACCTGACCTGTGCAAAGGTCAGCGACCGGACGCTTCCCGCCGCGATCGAACACGCGAAACAAAAAGGCTTTATAGACTGAGAAAGGAAGGAACGCAATCTATGAGTACGAAAATATCCGGAGAAAACTATGCAATGATGTACGGACCAACCACCGGCGACAAAGTACGCCTCGCCGATACCAGCCTGATCATTGAAGTAGAAAAAGACTGTACCACCTACGGCGATGAGAGCAAGTTTGGCGGAGGGAAAACCCTGCGCGACGGCATGGGCCAGTCAGTAAAAACCTGCAGCGCCGACGGGGATCTGGATCTTGTCATCACCAACGCCCTGATCGTCGACTATACCGGAATCTATAAAGCAGATATCGGCATCAAGGACGGAAAGATCGCCGGCATCGGAAAAGCCGGAAATCCCTCCGTCATGGACGGCGTAACCCCGGGCATGACTGTGGGGGCTTCCACCGAAGCGCTTGCCGCGGAAGGACTGATCGTCACCGCCGGCGGCCTGGATACACATATTCACTTTATTGCCCCGCAGCAGGTTGAAACCGCACTGTACAGCGGTATCACTACAATGATCGGCGGAGGAACCGGTCCGGCCGACGGCACCAATGCCACCACCTGTACTCCCGGTCCCTGGAACATGAAAATGATGCTGAAAGCCGCCGAAGAATACCCGATGAACCTGGGATTTCTCGGAAAAGGCAACTGCTCCGACGAAAAAGCCCTGATCGAACAGGTAAAAGCCGGTGCCATGGGGCTGAAAATCCACGAGGACTGGGGCAGCACGCCTGCGGTCATCGACCACTGCCTGAATGTAGCCGACGACTATGACGTACAGGTGGCAATCCATACAGATACCCTGAACGAAGGCGGATGCGTAGAGGACACACTGGACGCCATTGCCGGCCGCACGATCCATACCTACCACACAGAGGGCGCCGGCGGCGGACACGCTCCTGACATCATCCGGGCAGCCGCGTTCCCCAACGTTCTCCCGTCTTCCACAAACCCGACAATGCCTTTCACCGTCAACACCATCGATGAGCATCTGGATATGCTGATGGTATGCCATCATCTGGACAAACGTATTCCCGAGGACGTTGCCTTCGCGGATTCCAGAATCCGCCCGGAGACCATTGCAGCTGAAGACGTTCTCCACGATATGGGCGTATTCAGCATGATGAGCTCCGACTCTCAGGCAATGGGCCGTGTCGGCGAGGTCATCACCCGCACCTGGCAGACAGCCAGCAAGATGAAAGATGAGCGCGGCTCTCTCCCGGAAGACGAAGGACACGGCAACGATAACTTCCGTGTAAAACGTTACATTTCCAAATATACCATCAACCCGGCGCTGACCCACGGCGTTGCTTCCTATGTAGGATCCGTGGAAGAAGGCAAGTATGCGGATCTTGTTCTTTGGAATCCGGCATTCTTCGGCATCAAACCTGATATGGTCATCAAAGGCGGAATGATCGTCGCGTCAAAAATGGGTGATGCCAATGCTTCCATCCCAACCTGTGAACCGGTCATCTACCGTCCAATGTTTGCGGCACACGGAAAAGCCAAACATACTGCATGCCTGACCTTCGTCTCCAAAGCCGCAATGGAAGCCAATGTCGCAGAAGCATACGGCCTGGAAAAAAACGTCGTTCCGGTATCCGGCTGCCGTACCGTGACAAAAAAAGACATGAAGTTCAACGACAAGACGCCGGAAATCACCGTAAATCCGGAAACCTACGAGGTGCGTGTGGACGGAAAAGCCATCACTTCCTCTCCGGCGAAAAAGCTTCCATTGACTCAGCTTTACAGCCTGTTCTAAGAAGGAGGAAACAACATGTTAGGTGTCTGCTTATTGTTTGTAGGAATTGTCCTGATCAACAACGGTATGTGTACCTTTTATCAGGTGGACGGAAAATCCGCTGCCGTCATGAACATTCTCACCGGCGGCCTGTCCATCTTTATCAATGCAGTCAATCTTGTGCTTGGAAACTATTACGCCGCTGGAACCGGCCTGCTTTTCGGGTTCACTTATCTGTTCGTGGCCTTCGTCAAACTTCAGAAGCTGGACCCCATCCCTTTTGCCTGGTTCTCCACTTTCGTGGCAGTCAACGCTGTGATCTTCGGAACCATCGAGGGCATCACCGGAAGCACTGCCCTTGGAATTACCGCCGACTGGCGCTGGGCAGTCATCTGGTATCTGTGGGCAATTCTCTGGGGAACCTCCTTTGTGGAAGATATCTGTCACAAAAAACTGGGGAAATTTGTTCCCGTGCTTCAGATCTTTGAAGGCGTCGTCACCGCATGGATTCCCGGCGTACTGATGCTGATTGGCCTGTGGTAATCAGCCAAAATACAGAAAACCGAAAAGGAGACTTCAGAAAATGGTATGTGAAAAAGTTCTTGGAAAGCTGAGCACTTTCAATGTCAACGGGAAAACGGTAGACTACGTAGATATCGACTGGGACGACGCTTTCAAAAAAATCCACCGGAAAATCACCGCACAGGGACGCGACATCGGCATTCGTATGGACGACTCAGTGCTTACACACGGACTGACCGAGGGCGATGTTCTCTACGCGGACGACCAGCTGATCATCGCTGTTCACACGCCGCCCTGCGAAATGATCCGTCTCACGATCGCTCCCGATCACCGGAATCAGATCGCGAAGGCCTGCTACGAAATCGGAAACCGTCACGCTCCGCTATTCGCAGGAGAGAACGACCTGACCTTTCTCACGCCCTACAACGAACCAATGCTGCATATGCTCAGCCACATTCACGGAGTCAGCCCACAGAAAGTTGTCCTGACACCTGATTTTGAGAAGCGGATCAGCTCCGGTGGCCATGGTCACCATCACTGAACATTCTACGGAAGGGAAAAATATGAAAATGAAAGATCTGAAGAATCATTTTTTACTGCTGCAGATCAATGACTCTCTGTTTCCCATCGGCGGCTACTCCCATTCCTATGGTCTGGAAACCTATATCCAGAAAGGAATCGTACACAACTCGGAACTTGCCGCCGAGTACATCCGAAAACGTCTGCTCTATAATTTTCTTTACACGGATTTTCTCGCCGTTCGCCTCGCCTACGACGCCGCTCTGCAGGAGGACGAGACCGCCATCGACGAGTTGGAGGATCAGATGGAGGCTTCAAGAATCCCCTCGGAACTTCGGGAGGCTTCCAGAAAGCTGGGGAGCCGTTTTATCAAGACTCTGCTCCATATGCAGATCACTCCCCCATCTGGTTTTTTCTCCCGCTACCTGCAGGTACGCCGCGGAAAAACCACCTGCCATCCCTGTGCTTACGGTGTTCTGTGCGCCTGCATGGGGATGGATCGGACGGAGGTTCTGTCCGCCTTTCTCTATGCCCAGACCTCCGCGATGGTCACCAACTGCGTGAAAACAATCCCTTTGAGCCAGTCGGACGGACAAAAAATTCTGTTTTCCCTGGAGCCGCTGATGGAAAACATGATTCAGCTTGTGGAACAGATCGGCGCGGAAATGCTCTGCGCATCTACTCCCGCCTTCGATCTGCGCAGCATGGAACACGAAACCCTCTATTCCAGACTTTATATGTCTTAAAGATACAATAAACATACAGTCTGTCTGAAGCATTACAAAAAAACAAGATAAAAAATGAATCAGGAGGAATTCTTTTATGTCATATGTAAAAATCGGCGTTGCCGGACCTGTCGGCTCTGGAAAAACCGCACTGATCGAAGCACTGACCCGGCGCATGGCAAAGGATTACAGTATCGGAGTCATCACCAACGACATCTACACGAAAGAAGACGCGGAATTTCTCGCCAAAAACAGTGTCCTTTCCATCGAACGGATCATCGGTGTCGAGACCGGCGGATGCCCCCACACGGCAATCCGCGAGGACGCGTCCATGAATCTGGAGGCCGTGGATGAAATGCTGGAGCGCTTTCCCGACATTGAACTTCTGTTTATCGAGAGCGGCGGCGACAATCTTTCCGCCACCTTCTCCCCGGAGCTGGTGGATGCAACCATCTTCGTCATCGATGTGTCCGAGGGCGATAAAATTCCCCGGAAAGGCGGCCCCGGAATCACCCGCTCCGATCTTCTTGTGATCAATAAAATCGACCTGGCTCCCTATGTGGGTGCAAGTCTGGAGGTCATGGAACGTGACTCAGAAAAAATGCGCCAGGGCAGGCCATTTCTCTTCACCAACATCCGCAGTGGAGAGCATGTGGACGATGTGATCCAATGGTTGAAAAAGAACGTACTCCTGGAAGGAATGTAAATCTATGGAAAAAACTTCTGTACTGGTACAGGGCACCGGCGGCAACTCCTTCGGAAAAGTCTCCCGTCTCTCCCTGACCGCAGCGGTCAGCGAAGACAGGACGATTCTGCAGGATGTCCGCTTTACTGCCCCCTACAAAATCATGCACCCGTTCCGGAAACCGGACGGCAGTATCCAGGTCATGCTGCTCTCGGCGTCCGCAGGAATTATGGACGGCGACCGTCAGGAATTTGACCTGAATATCCGGGAAGGCGCCTCTGTGGAGTTTATCTCCCAGTCCTACGAAAAAATCCACCAGATGAAAGAAGGACATGCAAAAAGGCAGGTGCACGTCCATGTAGCCTCCCACGCATCCTTCTGTTTTCATCCGCAGCCGACAATTCCTTTCGCTGGCTCCGCCTTCGAAAACCGGATGCGCATCGACCTGGATGACGAAACCTCCCGGTTCTGCATGTGCGAAATTTTTTCCTGCGGCCGCAGCGCCCGCCAGGAATACTTCGCCTACCGTTTCTACCACAGTCTGACAGAAATTTACCGTCAGGGCACGATAATCTACCGAGACAACACCCGGTACGATCCGGCTTTGTTCGATATGGGAGGAATGGGCATGTACGAATCCCGCACCCATCTGGCAAGTCTGTTCCTGACCCGGCCGGAAGATCCCGTTCAGACACTCCGCCAGATCAGAGCCTTCCTGGAAGAGCAGGAAGACGCAGAAGGCGCAGCTACCATACTATCCAAAGGAGATCTGGCCGTCCGCATTCTGGGCAGCCGTGCTCAGCGGCTGGAAGAGCTGAGCAGCCGGATCCTGAATCTATAAGTTTCAAAAACAACAGAACCCGCTCCGTCGCACCCGGAGCGGGTTCTGTTGTTATATCGTATAGATTCAGAATTATCGTTATTACATATAACTCATAAAGATATTTCCCTGGGCAGCAAACGCATTGGTGCTGTCCTGCTGCCCCATCGGCGTCGTCTGCTGCGTCGCCGGATCATAGAGCAGCGTATTGTTGAACTGGTCATATCCCACGATCACCACATTCTGTTTGCCATCCGCGTTGAGACGCGCAACCACCGGATGTCCCTGTGCCACCAGATACAGGACACTGTCCAGACTGCATCCGGTCAGATTCATCAATGTTTCCCCTTCACCGAGCGATGCCTGCAGCGCCGCCTCATCCAGCGAAGCGTTCCGGAATGCCTCCGGAAGAGATGCCGGGTCAATCTGTGCCGATGTGGGACGGTTTCCACGCTCCCATACATAAGCCTGATCCTGATTCAGAACCACGCCCACCTGGCTGTCCGCCGCCTGGATTGCCTGTGCCGGACTGCTCAAGATGCTCTTCAGTTCTCCCCTTGCATAGACAAAGTATGCGGGATCATCTCCCTGCTCATAATTGATTGTCAACGAAGCCGTGGAATCTTTCTGATAATATCTCGTTTCCACCTTCAGCAGATTCGTCGTCTTGCCTTCCTCCGGGAACTCCAGCACCATCTGCTGCTCCCTGCGCTCGCCGATGGTCGCCATGCGGCTGGTCACGACCGTCTCTGCCTGCTGCTCTCCGTTCATGATATGATCCTGCGAGGTCTCCACATAGCCGTCACCCTGGCGGACCACCCGATCCATCTCCAACAGACCATTGGAAACAGAAATTCCTGTTACGTATACTCCATCCTGATGATACTCTTTCTTTACCGTCCCATCCATTCCCTGGATCCGGATGGTACTCATCGCAAAAGTCTGGTTTCCGGACACATCTGTGACAATATCAGCATCATTGGCAATTCCATATACAAAATCATCATTGATAAAGCCCAGCGCTTTGATTTTCTGTCCTTCTTCCGCTGTCAGCTGCAAAGTTTCCTGTGTTTTCAGACTCATCACCGTAATCTCAGAAGCCTGATTGGCGCTTTCCGCAATCATCCACGCTACGTTCGCCTGGCTTTGGGAAACGACAAAACAGTCCTTCGCAATTCCATCCTGAATTACCTGGCAGCTTCCATCGCCAAGTGTCATCTGGTACAGCGAGCCATTCAGATACAGATACATCTTGTCATCGGTGCTTACATAAGACAGGACATCCAGATTCTGGCGCAGAACCTGATAAGAAACCGTCGACGGGATAAACAGTTCTTCCTGTGCCACCTGGCGCTCCGCGTGGAAGTTATACACCGCCACACCTGTTTCTCCCTCATGTTTTCCACGGTTCATATATCCATAAACCACAAAGGTAAGATCCCCTGACTCAGATACACGAACAATCCGGATATCATGGGCATCATTTTGATACCGTTCATCCAGTCCGGATTCTCCGTCCTCCCGGAAACTGAACACTCTGGTACATTTGTTGGCGCTGCGATTGTAGGACCACAGATCACCATTCACCACAAAGGCGACGATATCTCCCGCGGTGCTTGCCACATACTGCGTGTCCTGCGGCACCACACCGAGATTGATCCCCTTGCTGGTCAGAACCGGAAGATCCGCATCAAAAACCTGCGTCGCGCTCCGCTCAAAATCCAGCAGCGCCACACGGTCGGAAGCTCTTCTCATCCGATAGAAGTCCGTTACCGTGTAATATTCCACATTTCCGTCGTCGTCTGTGGAACTGATCATATAATCCACGGAAATACTTGCCGTTGTCTCATTGATCTCATTGACCCTTGGCACTCCCGTCTTCACCAGCTGCGGCGCCAGATTGCCCCAGCTGATCTGATCCACGCTGGAATGAATGTCCACATTCTGGAAAGAGTCATTGGCGTTTGAGCTGTTGGATTCCATGTAGTCGCTCAGACTCTCCGCCGCGCTCTTGTCCAGACAAGTCTGATAAAACATATTTGCAAACTCCAGATAATCGGTCATGGTCACACCGGAGCGCTGCACCAGACGGGTATAATAATACGCGGACTCTCCGCTCTCCAATTCGATCTGAAACTCCAGAATATATTCCTGATTCAGCAGAATCGGCGTATCCAGACGGACATCCGCTCTCTGATAACCATTATCCTCAGAAAAATTTCTGATCGCGGAATTTTCCACAATTTCCGTGCCGTCTGTGTTTTTCACAGTGTAAATCACACTGCTGATCTCCTGCCCCTTGGTGTCCACCGCCACTTTCAGATTTCTGTCCGTAGGCAGCAGCGTCAGGTGATCCCTCACCGTGGTGCCGTCCATCTGCGCTTTATTTCCAAACATCGGATTGATCAGAATGTCCCCCTCCTGCATATAAAGCACCGGCAGGACCGCCGCCTCCATCTCAACCGCTTCCACCGTGTCTTCCTGGTTGCGAATATGCGAAAACACCACGACTCCCGCTGCGAACACCAGCAGGAGTACAATTACCCTGGTCAGAATCTTTTTCAGCATCCGTCCCCCTCCTTATCTGTAAGAAGGGATGCCAGCGTCGGCTGTACATGCAGAAATTCCATACATTTCTTCAGCTCGTCCGGCAGATCTTTGCCCGCCTCACGCTTTTTCACAGCCCGGATCAGCAGATTCTTCGGCGTATGCTCCATATCGATAAATTCCAGGATCTGCGTTTCATATCCCGCATGCTCCAGAAGCTCTGCACGCAGTCCATCCGTCACAAGCGCCGCCATACGCTCCCTCAAAATCCCATACTTAAGCACCGGCTCCAGCTCCTCACACTGAATCTGCCGGTTCAGTTCATGCTGGCAGCACGGTACCGAAAGGATCACTTCCGCGTCCCAGGCGACCGCCTTCGCCAGGGCAAAATCGGTAGCCGTATCGCAGGCATGGAGCGTCACAACCATGTCCACCTTCGATTCCCCGGTGAACGACGCAATATCTCCCTGATAAAACTTCAGCTTTTCAAACCCATAACGAACCGCCAGTCCGTTGCATGTCTCGATCACGTCCTCTTTCAGATCCAGACCGATAATCCGCACATCCAGACTCTTCAGCTCACGAAAATAATAATACATCGCAAAGGTCAGATAGGATTTCCCGCATCCGAAATCCAGGATCGTAATCTCCCTGTCCTTTGGCAGCTTCGGCAGAATATCCTCAATAAACTCAAGGAACCGGTTGATCTGCCGGAATTTATCATATTTTGCATGCACGATCCTGCCTTCCTGTGTCATAACGCCCAGATCGCACAGGAACGCCACCGGCTTTCCCTCTTCCAGGATATACTTCTTTTTCCGGTTATGGGACAGCGCTTCCAGCGTCTGCCCTGTACCATTCATGCATGCTTTCCATTTCACGGTCACTTTACCCTTCTTGCTCACAAGAACCGTTCCCATGCCGTTGGCGGATTCCAGCTGAAGCTGCTTGAAATCCTGTGCCATCCAACCCATGATCTGTTCGATCAGTTCTTCTTTCTTCAGATTCTTATGAAACTCCTTCGTGCCTCTCGTCTCTTGGCACTGAAAATACAATTCCCCTTTCAACTGCACCGGGCGGATCCTGATTTTTGACGGGCCTTCCTCCGATTTCTTCCCACTGATCAAAATCCGGCGCAGGGAAAGTCCCACTTCCCGTTCTAATAATGTATTTAAATCCATTTATACTCTCCATATTTCCCCCGGAATGCGTCTGAACCTTCCTTCCGTCAACCCTCAGACCACTCCGATCCGCTGGTACACCGAACACCGAGATTCGATGTACCAGGTCCATTCTTTTTTATCTGTTCATTCTGTTTCTATTTCATCCTCTGCCTTTTCATGAAAAGCAGACTGTATAAAAATGCAATTTCCGCCCCAAACCAAGTCAAATCATTTTTCTGCACGAAAATACAGTAACCGTTCACCCATCTGAACAGTTACAAAGCACTTCACGACAGCCTTTCCGACAACGGAACGGTTCCATCATCCGCGAAGCACAGCGAAAATTTACATAATATTTTCAATTACATTGTTATTGTAATAGTTTTGGCAAAAAACCTCAACCACAAAATTATTAAAAATCTATTGCGTAAAGCATAATTTCCCGCAATCCGGCGCTTCCGGCACAGTCATTTACCAGAAATGCCGGCGGCAGTTCCTGTTTCTGCACCGTCTGCGGAAAATTTCATTGGAAAGGAGGACTTTCAGCAGATTGTCTCCCCGCCTCCTTCTTCTCCTCTCTTCCGCTTCCACGGCGGCTTCCCCGTCCCGTTCCAGCTCCCTCTGTATTTTCTCCTGCATCTCTTCCATTCTTCCGCGGTCCGGATACTCGTCATAGAGCCAGCTCCCCTCATAATCCAGCTCATCGCAGGCCCGTTCCACCGCTTCCTGCACCTGCAGGATTTCCCCGGAATACCAGGATTTCAGGATTCTCCACTCCCGCTCCATGACCTCATCTCTTTCCTTCTCAAAAGACATGGAACCGGACATATAAAATGGCATCGGCTTCTCATTAAACATAAACTGCTCCACTTCCGTCTTTCCTATACCATATGCCCCTTTTCCGGAAACGTTCCTGACGAAAGTCTCAAAAGTTATTCCTCCTGAATCTTATCTCCAAAACGACAAAAACCGATTCTCATCAACCCATAAAACAAAAATAAAATCTTAAAAAATCGTGAACGCACTTGCAAATTTGCACGCCTCGTACTAAAATCTACCTGTACTTTACGATGGATTTTAGAAAAAGGAAGGATGATATCTCTATGCCAAATATTTCTATTGATACGCTGTACGCCCTTCTGGATAGATTCGATACCCTGCAAAATCTCCTGACAGAATATGGAACTTTTCTTATCATCGCAGCTGCCGTCTTTGCCCTGCTGAACTGCTTCTTCGGATATATCCTCCGAAAAATCTGGAGTGTTCTGCTTGGCGTTGCCATCGGCGCTTCCGGAGGAATGCTGCTAGCAACCTATACCGAACAGAGTTACAATATGACTCTAGGCGTGACACTTGGCCTTGGCTTTATCTTCGGACTGCTGGCGCTGCTGCTTTATCGGATCGGAACCTTTTTCCTGATCATCGGATTTCTCAGTTTTTCTCTTTTTAAACTGCTTAACCCACAGGATCTTATCATGCTGCTGTTTCTCATCGCAATCGCAGTCGTTGTCGCGCTGATAGGCGTTCCTTTCGAACGGATCACCGTGATCCTGATCACCAGTGTATGTGGGGCGCTTACCGCAGTCACGCTCGCTTATGATTTCCAGCAGACGGAATATGACCTTGTCATGTGGATCATCGTACTGATCCTCGCAGCGCTTGGTATGATCTTCCAGTTCAAACCTTGGAAAGACCGAAGCTACCAGGAAGATGAGTACGAAGAAGAGGAAAATTACCGCCGTGATCGAAAACAGCGCCGCAGACCCAGAGCCTCTTCCAGAAACACTTCTTCCCATGCTTCCGGAAATCGGAAAAAGAAGAAAAAATCCCGCAGTTCTTCTCGTCACAGTTCCTCCAGCCGCAGTTCTTCCGGCCGCCGTACAAAAGTATCTCAGAATACCATGTACGATTTCCATTTTGTACCCGAGGAACCAGATGAGCCAGACGAGGAGAAGGAAGAAGAACTCCTGGAACGTCCAGTGCGCAGATCACCAGGACCGGAACAGACTCCTTCTCCCAAACCTGCTGAGAATACCGCTCCTGCTGCCGGCGATACCCGTCCGATCCCGGATCCCCGTTCTGTTTCCGCAGAGCCTGATCTGTCTGAGATCCGCCAGCAGATTTCGGCGGAAGTACAGGAAATCTACCGTGACTCACAGGAGCATCCAAACGAATAACCGCAAGAAACAAACGGCTTTCACAACAGAAACAGGCTGCCGCAAAATGTGAACTTTCCTTTTGCGACAGCCTGTTTCTATGTATAAAATGATTTTCTAATATTTATAAATTGCCAGTTCCTCCGATGCGATATTGCTTTGATCCATCCACTGATAGCCTGTATCAATAAAAGCATCGTTGGTCATTCCTGCCGCTGCTCTCGCTGCGGCAACAATCATTGCGTAACCGAGGCTGTACGGATTCTGGCTGACAGTTCCGTACTCCAGTCCGCTGGTGATGGCCTCTGCCTGCTCTTCACTGTAATCAAATCCCACCATCTTCACTGAAGTTTCCTGTGCCTCCAGGACAGCCAGCGTATCGTTAGAAACGGACTGATTGGTACAGAAAACACCTTTTAGCTGTGGATACTGCTGCAGCATTCCTTCCACCATAGTGGAAATCTCCTGCTCACCATCGCTGTATCCGGTCTGAACAATGCTCACATTGGGATGATTCTGAGCAATTTCCTCAGAAAAACCTTCCACACGTTCGATGCTGGTCTGCGTCGTACTCTCATGCGCTACGATAGCAATCTCTCCTGCATCGCCGATGGCTTCACAGAGCTTTCTTGCCGCTTCCGCTCCGGCAGAACGATTGTCGATTCCACAAAACGAATTAATCAGATTACTATCCACGCCGGAATCCACAATGATCACCGGGATTCCATTCTCCGCTGCCATTTCCAACTGTGTCTTACAGGTCTGCATATCAATGATTCCCAGACACAAAGCTCCCGGATTCTCAGAAATCACCAAATCAATGGTATTGCTCTGCTCTTCCGCATCGGAAGAATCCGCGGATCCTTCGAATGTCATTCTGACCTTATCATCACCGGTATAATTCAATGCGGCGTTCAACTCGTCGATTGCCTGCTGAGCCCCAACTTTCACCGCTTTCCAATAATCGGTATCCATATCCTTTGCAACCACTGCCAGATAACTGCCGGGCGCAAGCTGAATTCCTTCTACAGAAGTATAGTCTGCCTGCATTCCCTCTTTCTGCGGAATGCTGACCTGGATCCGCTCCTCTTTTTCGCTTTCCGTTGGTGTTGGCGTACTCTCTTCCGATGTACTCAATGTGCTCTCACCAACGCTTTGACTATTTGATGCACTTTCACTGACGCTCTGACTGTTTGAAACGGATGATGAATTCTCTGCTGCTTCTCCGTTCTGTGCACATCCGGTACCAGAAAAAGCCAAAAGACCGGCCAGTAAAATTCCTGTTATCTTACGTTTCATCCCTTCCACCTTTTCTTTGATTCTTCCCATTTTTTACAAAAATGTTACATACCTTTTATTATACACAAACAGAAGAATTAGTCTATACCTCTTTATTAGGATTTCTGTGAAAAATTTATGATTTTTTTCTTACTTTTAGACTTTACTTTTCATGCCCTTTGAAAAATCGAGAGAAAGCGCTTCCCTCAGGCACAACCTGGAACTGAAGCCTTTTTCCTGTCCGCGGGTGCGCAAAGGAAAGGCTGCAGGCACAGAGAGCCAACGCATGATCCTCTCTTTCTTTTTTCACTGTCGGCTGATACTTGCTGTCTCCGCACAATGGCATTCCTGCGTGCGCCATCTGCACCCGAATCTGATGATGACGTCCCGTTTTCAGCCGAATCTGAACCAGCGAGTATTCCTCTTCCGGACCTCCGAAAGTTTCCAGTATCCGATACGACAACTCTGCCCGCTTTGCTCCGGGCGTATCTTTTGTCGCCACTTCCGAGCGGTTTGTCCTTCCGTCTTTTTTCAGATAATCCACCAGCTTTCCTTCCGTACGTTCCGGTTTTCCATCTGTCACTGCCAGATAGATTTTTTCCATCCTGTCTTTCTGCATGGCTTCATTTAATTTTCTTGCAGCCTGCGGTGTTTTTCCAAATACCAGAATTCCTTCTACCGGCTGATCCAGACGATGGATCACCGCCAGATAAGGCATTTGCCGCCCTCTTTGCCCCTGGCTAACCGCAAGATAATTCAAAAGTTCGTGTTCCAGATCTATCTGTCCGAACTTTGCACTCTGCACCGCAACCCCCGCATGCTTATGAACCACCAGGATATCTGCATCCTCCATCAGGATATCTTCCCTTGAAAATCTTCCTTTCACAACTACCTCCTGCACCCTGTCCTACTTCTATTTCAAATACACTTTCAGTAGTATATCATACTTTACATCTTTGGAACAGTCAAAAACCCCGCAGCAGGCTGCAGGAATCAAGCAGCAAAAAGAACGACCGTCATACCAACATCTTCATCTGATACAACGGCCGTTCTAATTCTCTTCTTTATTCAATTTTTTCTTCTCAACTTTCTTGTTTTCTATCGGTTGACATCGATTCTATGAAAAAGCGCCTTCCGCTTTTTGTTTTATTTTTTTATTCCCAGCCTCGTAAGATTCTCCATCCCGGTTCCTCTCTTACTTAGAAATTTCTACGAATCTTTTTTCTTTATAATATCGGTTTCATCATATACAATCCACATTCTGTATATGTTTAAAATATTTTATTTATACGTCCTTTACATTTCTCTGTCATCAAAGCATTGATTCCGGTTTGCTCATTCTCTGATTTCCGCCATTTCTGGCTTCTTTCTTTCAACCGCTTACCTTTATACTTCTCTTTAGAAATTTCCAACTGATATAAATAAGATATTTTTCTTTTGATTGTTTCTTTACACAATCTCCAGAATCCTGATATTATTTGTGGTATCTGTTCAATATGAGTGCCAGCTATCGTAATAACCTTCTATCCTTTTTTCTTTGTCATATTTTTCTGGAACTTTTCTTCCGGTTATTCCTCATCTTCGATTATCTCCCGATAATTGATCAGATGCCTTTCTCCCTTCTGAATCATTCATTTATGACTTTTCATTTCTTTACAATCCTGATAAAAGGAATCTCTCGCGGGGAACTGCTATGCAATACCACTCTCATATTGATTGGTAGATGCTTCATTTCCCATTGGACCTTACCTCCTTGTCCGTATTTCCTGTCTCCGATTCTTTCTAATAAAGAATCTTCTCTTTCTTTTCCCATTCTTCTAAGGATGATTTCTCGTCTCATTCCCTGAAAATGGTGCGTCGGTATTTTATTTTCCCTTTCTTTTTCTGATCGTTGTTCCGTGAGAACTTACACCATTAACCCGGATACCTGATTCTCTGAAAAATTCAAGTGATTTATTTACCTTTCAGAAAGAGTTTTTACAGGTTTTTCTTTGTTTTTATCTCTTGTTTGTTTGTGATTTTATAATAACAGACAGCCTCTTATTTGTCAACACATTTTTTCTATATTTTTATTATTTTTTTAATTTCTAAATCTTCTGAATATTTTAGTTGTATAATTGTTTTTATTTTTATTTATTTTCAGATAATTACAGCTGTGACATCGATTGTAAATCAAATGGTGATCAGAATACAGAGTAACTTTGCCTGTGTACGAATCCAAAAATACGCAGACGATTCTTTCTATCAAAAAGGGGCATACGTCCCAAATGGTGATGTATGCCCCTTTGTCTTTTTTCTTTTTGCCATTATCCGCGGTAGTAATTGATCAGACAGCCTTTCAGGATAATCTCCCTCTCATCATCCGTCAGCGCGCCAAGCTTCAGTTCAAACGGTTTCAGTTCTTTTCCTGCAACTACATACGCCTGAATGCTCTCTGCTTTCTCCTCAACTGCTTTTCTGATCTCCGGTACAAACAGGTAATCTCCGTTTTTGAACGGCAGCTCGCCTTCCGGGATCAGGAACGGGAGCATTCCCCAGTTGATCAGGTTGGAACGATACCGTTTCGTTGCGTACTCATTGGCAATATTTGCCCATCCGCCCAGTACCTTCTGACAGGAAGCAGCCTGCTCACGGGCAGAACCATCGCCTGGTTTCACCGCAAAGATTGTAGAACCGACACCGAAATTTTTGTCCAGCGCCGGGTAATTCGCGCGGATCGTCTCGATCACGGGAGCAAGCTCCGGAAGCGCTTTCTCCGGACACTCACCTGCCTCTATGGCTTTCTGTGCTTTCTGGACTTCCTTTGCACGTCCAACATACGCCGGATCCTTTCTGGAAAGGGCAAATTCTGCCAGCCCCAGCGGATTGGAACGGAAGGAAGAAGTCTCTCCCGATGGAATCAGCTCATCCGTCGTGGTAACCGGATCATGGATCTCAGAAACTACCTTCAGAACGAGATGCTCTGTCAGCGCCGGCATGGACGGCCAGTCTTTGATATTCGGACCGAACTGGATCTCAACGGACGGATCCGCGACACCCTTGCTGTCAAACACACGGTTCTCATAAATGGTCTTATCGAAATGATAGGTCGGTTTCGTATACGTTCCGGTAAACTCCGTCGCGGAAGTCAGATATCCCTTATTCGCTGCTGTCGCCGCGATGGAACGGGCATCCATCAGCGCTACGGAAGAAATCTGACCATTCTGGATCTTGGAACCTTCACGGTTCGGGAAGTTTCTGGTGGAATGACGGATGGAGAACGCATTGTTCGCCGGAGTGTCTCCTGCGCCGAAGCACGGTCCACAAAACGCCGTCTTGACCACGGCTCCTGTCTCCATCAGATCTGCCAGTCTTCCGTTTCTCGCCAGTTCCATGTAAATCGGTGTGCTGGCCGGATATACACTCAGAGTAAATGCGTCATATCCGATACTGTGTCCGCGCAGGATGTCCGCTGCGTCACAGATATTTTCAAATCCGCCGCCCGCACATCCGGCAATGATACCCTGATCCACCAGCAGTCTGCCGTTGTGTACTTTATTTTTCAGTGTGAACGGAACCTTTCCGTCCAGGCTGACTTTTGCTTTTTCTTCCACATCGTTCAGAATGTCCATAAGATTTTCATTCAATTCGTCGATGGTGTAGACATTGCTCGGGTGGAACGGCATCGCGATCATCGGTTTGATCTTATCCAGCTCTACCATCACCATGCCGTCGTAATAAGCGACATTTCCAGGATTCAGCTCTTTATAATCGCCGCTTCTTCCGTGAATCTCGTAGAAATTGCGGATCTCATCGTCGGTTCTCCAGATGGATGACAGACAGGTGGTCTCCGTGGTCATAACATCCACGCCGATCCGATAGTCTGCGCTCAGAGACGCAACGCCCGGTCCCACGAATTCCATAACTTTGTTTTTCACATAGCCATTGGCAAAGACTGCACCGATAATTGCCAGAGCGATATCCTGCGGACCGACACCCGGCTGCGGCGCTCCGGTCATGTAAATACCGATCACTCCCGGCATCGCAATATCATACGTTTTGTTCAGAAGCTGTTTTACCAGCTCCGGTCCGCCCTCGCCGACCGCCATGGTTCCCAGCGCTCCGTAGCGGGTATGGGAATCGGAGCCGAGGATCATCTTTCCTCCGCCTGCCAGCATCTCACGGGCATACTGATGGATGACTGCCTGATGCGGCGGTACATACACTCCGCCGTATTTTTTCGCGCAGGTCAATCCAAACATATGGTCATCTTCATTGATCGTACCGCCAACCGCGCAAAGAGAATTGTGGCAGTTGGTCAGAACGTACGGCATCGGGAATTTCTCAAGCCCTGACGCTCTCGCAGTCTGGATAATACCAACAAATGTGATATCATGAGAGGTCAGCTTGTCAAAGCGGATCTCCAGATTTTCCATATTTCCGGAGGTATTGTGTTCCTTCAGGATTCCGTAGGCGATGGTTTCCTTTGCCGCTTCTTTCGGATCCTGAACAGCGCCTGTAACGGCTTTCAGTTCTGCTCTTCCATCTTCTGTATCCGGAATTACCTGTGTACCGTTTACCAGATATGCTCCTGTTTTCAGTAATTCAATCATTGGTTCTCTCCTCTCTTCCCTCAACGACTGCTTGACCCATTAAGCATTCTCGTTATTGTTCATATAGTTCATGTAGCTGACTACCATCATCGCGATCTTGAAGGTCAGAGCATCATCAAACCTGCGGATATCCAGGCCCGTACTCTTTTCCAGCTTTTCAAGACGGTAAACCAGCGTGTTTCTGTGTACGTACAGCTGACGGGAAGTCTCAGACACATTCAGGTTGTTCTCAAAGAACTTATTGATCGTTGTCAGAGTCTCCTCATCGAAGGTATCCGGCAAATGCTCGCCGAACACTTCTTTCATAAACATCTCGCAAAGCGGGATCGGCAGCTGATAGATCAAACGTCCGATTCCGAGATTGTTATACGGAATCACGTTCTTCTCCGCATAGAAAATCTTTCCTACTTCCAGAGCCATCTTCGCTTCCTTATAAGAACGGGATACGTTCTTGATCTCATTGACCGGATTGCCGTAGGAAACGCGAACCTGGGACATCGCCTCAGCATTCAGCATATCCACCAGCATTTTGGCAATCTGGTCCATCTCCTCAAAGCCGTCCTCTTCCTTCAGCTCTTTTACGATGATAATACTCTTTTCTTCCACGGCGGTGATAAAATCTCTCGGACGGGATACGAACAGACTCTTGACCGTCTCCATCGCATTGGCGTCCTTCTCCATTTTCGTCTCCACCATATAAACAACACGACGGACATCCGTATCGATGCGCAGTTTCTTTGCACGATTATAAACGTCCACCATCAGCAGATTGTCCAGCAGAAGGTTCTGGATAAAATTGTTCTTATCCAGACGTTCTTTGTAGGCGATGATCAGATTCTGAATCTGGCAAACCGCTACCTTTCCGATCATATAAGCATCATCGCTGCTGCCCCTTGCCAGCAGGACATATTCCACATTCTGATTATCGTATACTTTAAAGAAATGATTATCCTGAATCACCTGGCTGTCCGCTGCAGAATCTACAAAAGAACGGATGCTGTCTGCATCGATCGCTGTTTCCGGAAACGTGGTAACGAGCAGAGCGCCATCCGTATTTGTCACACATAAATCAATTCTTGTAATATTTCTGAGTTCGTCCAGAGTCTTCTGTAAAACCTGACTTGAAACCAAAACCGCCACTTCCTTTCTCTTCGATTCCGTATATCCAAAGGCATTTTCACAACGTCTGGCATAGTTGGAATCTTTTGACATATATATTCAATCATATCGTATTTTCAGTGGATTGGCAATGATTTTCTGTGAAAAAAAGAAGACCGCCCGCAGGCGGTCCTCCCTATGGAATGAATTCCAAAAAGATATCTGATTAGTTGGTAATGGTAAGTTCTGTCTCTTTGTCGAACAGATGAACTTTTTCCATATCCAGTGCAAACTTAACGGTATCACCGCTTCTTGCAGTTGTACGCGGATCTACGCGGGCCGTCATCGGGAATCCCTCGCAGTCAAAGTACAGATAAACCTCTGCACCTAACAGCTCGTATACGTTGATCTGGCACTCGATAACACTCTCTTTGGATGTCTCGATGAACATCTGAGAATCATGTACGTTTTCTGGACGGATACCCATAACTACAGTCTTTCCGTCATATCCGCCGTCGATTACAGCTTTTGCTTTGGATGCCGGCAGTTTCATGCTGTATTTTCCAACCGTTAAGGTAGCGTCGTTTCCGTTTACGCTTACTTTTGCATCCAGGAAGTTCATCTGCGGAGATCCGATGAATCCAGCTACGAACAGGTTGCCCGGTGCATTGTACAGGTTCTGAGGTGTATCTACCTGCTGAACAACACCGTCTTTCATAACTACGATTCTGGTACCCAGTGTCATAGCCTCTGTCTGGTCATGTGTTACGTAGATGATCGTAGCGCCCAGTCTCTCATGCAGTTTGGAGATCTCAGTACGCATCTGTACACGAAGTTTTGCATCCAGGTTGGACAGCGGCTCGTCCATCAGGAATACTTTCGGATCACGCACGATCGCACGTCCCATAGCAACACGCTGTCTCTGACCACCGGACAGAGCCTTCGGTTTACGGTCAAGCAGTTTCTCCAGATCCAGGATCTTAGCTGCTTCTTTTACCATCTTATCGATCTGATCCTTTGGAGTTTTTCTCAGTTTCAGACCGAAAGCCATGTTATCATATACTGTCATATGAGGATACAGAGCGTAGTTCTGGAATACCATCGCGATATCACGATCCTTCGGCTCTACATCGTTCATAACCTTATCATCAATTTTCAGTGTTCCGTCGGAAATTTCTTCCAGACCTGCGATCATACGCAGTGTGGTGGATTTTCCACATCCGGAAGGTCCTACAAAGATGATAAACTCTTTGTCTGCGATCTCCAGGTTGAAGTCCTTAACGGCTTCAAAACCATTTGGATATCTCTTGGTAATGTGCTGTAAAGATAAACTTGCCATTTTTCATATCCTCCTAGAATTCTTATCCTGTCTTTAACCCCGAAGCGCCGAATGACGCTTTTTTGTTTCTGAACTAAGTATACCTAAACAGACCAATTTGCACCATACCATTATTCCACAAATTTTCCGGAATGCCCTTGTCAATAATGCTTATACCCTCTACCAGCGCCCACCATCAACAGCAGAATAAACAAAGATATTTTCTTTTCGTAGTCACATTGACGAATCTCAAACTTTAGATTCTCTTCATTGCATTTTTACCGAAAATTCGCTATACTACTCAATATATTTTAGTAGAAAAGAGGAATAACAGCAATGGGTATTTTCAATCCTGACAGTAAGTTTTCGCAGTTTATGAGCAAGGTCTTCGATCTTATGGTTTTGAATCTGGTATTTATCTTTACGTCTATCCCGATTTTTACCATCGGCGTCAATTATACCGCTCTGTATTATGTAACACTGAAAATGGTGAAAAACGAAGAGTCCTATATCTGGAAGAGCTACTGGAAATCCTGGAAACAGAATTTTAAACAGGCAGCCGGTATCTGGCTGATTTTCCTTTTCCTCGGCATTTTCCTGGTTTTCGATGTCGTCCTGACAAACTATATGACCGGTGCAGCGTCTTATCTGAAGTATGTATTCTTTGTCTTTCTGTTTATCTGGGGCATGGTTCTGACCTACGTCTTCCCGGTTTTGTCCCGATTTGACAACACCGTCCGACAGACGATCAAGAATTCTCTTCTGATGGCGATCCGTCATCTGCCTTGGACCATCGTTATGCTGTTCATTAACCTTCTGCCGCTGATCCTGTTTATCTTTGCTCCGACGTCCATCTCTTCCTTGGTGACCTTCTTTATGATCTTCCTTGGAACCTCTGTTGTAGCGCTTGCCAATTCCTGGTTCTTTGTAAATAAGATCTTTCCGTACTACATGCCGGCGGAAAAAGAGGAAGAAGAACTCTCAGACCTGGAAGAATCCAGCCGGGTCATCGAGGCAATGGATCGTGCCAGCACGGATTTTCTGCAAAATTCCGGAACTGCTTCAGAAGAAACTTCTGATTCCGATGGTTCCGTTTCTGACAGCGGCGCTTCCGAAACAGATGAAACGACCGTATAAAAATGGCCGGAGAAACAGCCGTTTTGTAACTGCTGAATAGGATTCACCAAAAAAAAAGAACCCCTGATTTTTGATTTTTTCATTTTTGACATATGATTTAATCACAAATCAGGGGTTCTTTTTTATATCTTTCCGTAATTGCTTTTCAGAATATCTTCTTCAAATTAAACAAACTAAATTTTCCAACGGAGGCTTTCTGCTGCTGTCACTGGGATTTCCGCTCTTTCTGCAGCTTTTCCCAGAAATCTTCCTCCGACTGTCCGGATGGTTCCGGCGCCGGCTCCTTCGGCTGCTTCTTCTGTTCTTTCACTTCATCAAAGGTGATCGTTACCTTAAACAGATCACCGTCCAGATAGATCCGGAAAGTTCCATGCTGCAGGTTCGTCAGGTTTTTCGCAATGGAAAGTCCCAGTCCGCTTCCCTCCGTGCTTCGGCTCACATCGCCGCGGATAAAGCGTTCCGTCAGTTCATCCGCATCGATGTTCAGCGGATTTTCTGAGATATTTTTGATGGAAAAGACGACCTTGTCGTTCCGTTTCACCGCATCAACGTAGACCCGCGTGCCTGGCATCGCGTATTTTACAACGTTGACGTAAAGATTCTCCAGCACACGCCAGATCCGGCGGCTGTCCGCACGGATCACCAACGGCTCGTTTCCGAGCACACAGATCAGCGACAGATTTCTTTCTTTAAATCGTTCGTCAAACTCTCCGTTGACCTGCTGGATCAGTTCGTTCAGGTTCAGGTTCATAAATTCCAGCTTGATATTTCCGGAACTGATCTTGGACGCTTCCACCAGATCCTCTGTCAGCTGTTTCAACCTCTGGGATTTTGCATCCAGGATATCAATGTATCCTTTGATCTTCGGGTCCTGGATCCCCTCCCGTTTCAGGAGATCCACATAATTGATGATCGACGTCAACGGCGTTTTGATATCGTGAGACACATTGGTGATCAGGTCGGCTTTCAGACGTTCGCTCTTCATCTGTTCCTGAATCGCCGCCTGCAGGCCTTTTCCCACACTGTTGACTGTCTCCGCCATTTCCAGGTTATCGCCGCGCAGTGTCGTCAGATCAATCTTATACTCCAGATCTCCGCTTCCGATCCTGCGCAGTCCCTGCTGGATGGTCTGACGTCCCGCCGCTTCGCGCACCAGATAGAGTGCAGCGATAATGTCCAGCAGAACCGCCAGAAAAATACCAAATCCGCCAAAAACGCCGATAAAAATAATCTGCAGAAGCGCAAAAATCGCAAATACCATCAAGATCTTCTGCGTCATCTTTCTCGCATCGTAGACTTCACGGCACATTTGAAAAATACTCCGGACCAAGGATCTGCTCCAGAGATTTTTTCCCTTAATCCTTCGTATCAGACTGCTGTAAATCGGCATCATAAGCATTATCCATCCACTGAGTGAGAGACCCGCAAAAAGAGAACGGTACGCCTGCATATCCCTGAAATACGACTGGGAATTTCCGGTATAGACAGTCGGATACTGGTCAAAGCTCACACCGATCACCAGAACCGGAAGGCAGATGATCAAAGCGCCCGTCAGAAAGATCAGGATCAGATATACTTCCGTAGGGATACCATCAAAGGAATACAGCCGGATTTCCCTGTTATAACAGTTCCGCCCTGCCTGCAGAGTGACGAGTACCAGGCTGACCAGCCCAATCACGATCCCTGCTGCCGTAAGTCCCGCCAGAAGCGGGGTCCAGCTGCCCCATACAGAAAATACACTGGCTGCCTGTGAAAACTCATCCTCCACAGGCCAGGAAGTATTCAGCACAACGACTGCCTTCTCCCCTTCCGTAACCAGATTGTTCGCCGAGATCCAGGAAGTGAGCACCTGCATCATATCCGAAGAGGGTGATTTCTTTTTAAACTCCGCACGCCCAAGTTCCCGCGAATACGCCACACCTACCAGCTGTCCGTCCGTGTGTTCCTCCGAAGCGCTCATCGCTGAAACCGCCGTGTCGTATCCCCCGCTCCAGCTGTCCACGTTGGTATAAACGGTTCCATCTTCCAGTTCAATACAGTACTGAACGTTGCTCTCCTCTCTCATATCACCGTCCGCGTTCCTGTAATTCTGCAGTGTACGCACGGTATTGTAGAGTGCCTGGTACAGATCATACAGAGATACCTGGCGGTTCTTCGCCGCGTAATCCCTGAGACTCACACCCGACTGTGGAAGTTCCGTTTCATAATCGCCGCCCAGCTCATAAAGATACAGAAACTGCGAAGAATAATCTTTATAATCACATTCCTGCGCCTCCAGAGAACTGATCGTCTGCTGAGACGGTGTAAAATGTGAACCGCTGCAGTCGATTTCATTTCCATCCGGATCTACGATTATATTATAATCTGCATTCAGATACGTTTTCTGATCTTCTCTTGCTTTCTGATAGACATCGACGTATTCCCCATTCTCATCATAGGTATCTTCATAAACCTCGACTCCCGCATCATTGGTCGCATATTCCTGCGCAGAATACATCATGTAATCGTTAAACATCGAAAGAATTCCGTCGGTCATCTGGTCCAGCTGTTCCAGCGTATAGGAAGTATTTTCTCCCGCCTCTCCAAGGACACCCTCCCCAAATTCCGTGATATCCACGGTCGTCTCGGACGCCGGCGCATCGCTGATATGCAGTTTATGCAGTCCTTCGTAAAAGTCCTGTATCTCTTCCAGCTGCCCGGTCATGAGCACTCCGCAGGACTCCGTACTCTCATAAGGAGTCTTTGCCCTGCCGATGGGAACGCCCCTGGAGGCAAGATCCAGCAGAAGGATTCCGCAGAACCCGGCGAGAAAGATGCCCAGCGCACACAGGCACAAAACCACTGTCTTTGCAGGTACACTGTAAAAAGCTCTTTTCTTTTCTTCCATCTGTTTTTCCGTTCTCCTTTTTAAAGTTTCTCAATCTTGTAACCGATTCCCCATACCACTTTCAGATAATGGGGGTCCTTTGGGTTAATCTCGATTTTTTCACGGATATGACGGATATGTACCGCCACCGTGTTATCCGCGCCGATGGCCTCCTCGTTCCAGATGCTCTCGTAGATCTGCTCGATGGAAAACACCTTTCCCGGATTTCTGACCAGAAGAAGAAGAATGTTGTACTCGATGGGGGTCAGTTTTACAGGCTCTCCTTCTACCGTAACCTCTTTCAGATCATCGTTCACCACAAGTCCTCCGACCTGAAAAACATTCGCGTTTTCCTGCTCCTGCATGGTTCCCAGCTTGGTATACCGTCTCAACTGGGATTTCACGCGGGCAACCAGTTCCAGCGGGTTAAACGGTTTGGTCACATAGTCATCAGCACCGATGTTCAGCCCCAGAATCTTATCCACATCCTCTGATTTCGCGGACAGGATAATAATCGGGATGCTGCTGGTCTCCCTGATCTTCAGCGTCGCGCGGATGCCGTCCAGTTTCGGCATCATGACGTCAATGATCAGGAGATGAACTTCCTCCCTCTCGAGCATCTGAACTGCCTGCATCCCGTCATAAGCTTTCAGGATATGATAGCCTTCCTGGGTCAGATAAATCTCAATCGCGTCCACAATTTCCTTGTCGTCGTCACAAACCAGTATGTTGTACATAATTTCCTTCACCTCTCTGAATTTTTTTCGTTTCTGCCATGAGATATCAGATGTTCTATGGTGATATCTTAGCAGTGAAATTTTTATTTCATCTTGCGAAAACTCTTAATAATCTTTTAATTTTTCAACAGGAGGCAGGCGGGCGTTTCTCTTTTGTCCTGCCGGGCAGAGCCGCTGCCCCCAATTACGCAATATTATACACAACTTCCGAAGGAAAAACAATTCACCGTACACTTGACGCAGAAATCCGTAAACGCCCAGACCTGAAAGAACTGCAGCAGCGCTTCATCCAGCTGAACGCTGTGTCATCCGATTGCTGTGCCATCTGATACCATCTGAACACTGCGCCATCCGATTGACACACTTCTGCCATCATGTTATAGTATCAGAAAACAGGCGCCGGAACACGGCGTTTTCGGAAAGGATTGGGGATATGTTTCGACTTTGGGGCCGGCTGGTCTATGACGGCAATTATACGGCAAAGGATCTTGTGATCTGCGACGATACCAAGGAAACCCGGACGCACAAAATCTTCCGCGGGCTGAACAGTATCTGCGACGCGTGGAACCTTGCCGTTCCGATCTGGCTGGATTCGAATATCACAGATTTCAAGCGCCACAGCAAAACGAGATTCCGCCAGGACAACTGGATCGAAGAAATCGACTTTGACTTTCTTGAGATTCAGGTGATCGAAGAAGATTAAAAAAAGAGGATATTCCAAACCTGATTTCTGGTCTGGAATACCCTCTTTTTGATTACTCTGATTTTGATGCTCCAATTTTGGTTGCCCTAAGACTGCCTCATCAGATCTTTCCGATCAGCTCACTCTGTTTTCCATCCCGCAGGAATACAGGGATCTTTTCTATCGGCGCGTCGATCTCATAGGCACGTCCGCCGGCATATACCTTTCCGTCACTCATATCGGTCCAGGACGCCCCCGCCGGCAAATAAACGGTCCGTGATTTCGCACCCGGCTGAACAACCGGAGCCACAAGGATATCGGAACCGAACAGATACTCATCCGTGATATCCCAGCAGTTTTTATCTTCTGGGAATTCATAAAACAGCGTCCGCATGACCGGATGCCCTTTCTCATGTGCCTCGCGCATTGCCTCACGTGTATAATTCCTCATGGACTCGCGCAGCTGAATATATTTTACCAAAATAGGATAATTGTCCTCACCGAAACTCCATACTTCGTTGTCTGCGCCTGTCCACTCACGCTCTTCCCCTGCCTTGTTGATGATCGGACTGTGGGGATCGCGGCTTCCATGCAGCCTCATCACCGGGCAGAATGCTCCAAACTGGAACCAGCGAACCAGAAGCTCACGGAATCCCTCGTCATAGATGTTTCCCGCATGGAATCCTCCGATATCCGTCGTCCACCACGGAATACCGCTGAGTCCCATATGAAGACCCGCGCAGATCTGCTTACGGAAATCCTCCCAGCTGGAGAAGATGTCTCCGGACCATACCAGCGCTCCGTATCTCTGGCTTCCGACCCATGCGCAGCGGGCAAGATTTACGATATCCTCCTGTCCGTTTTCCTTCTGTCCTTCGTAGAACATACGGGCATACTCTCTCGGATAAATATTCCCCACCTCTGCCACAGGACCTGCGAAATACCGGTAACTCTCAAAGTCATAGGTAGTGAATTCCGGTTCCGCCTCATCCAGCCAGAAGGTTTTGATCCCCATGTCTGCGTAATTCTTCTTGATCTTTTCCCACACATACTTTCTGGTACGCGGATTGGTCGCGTCAAGAAAGACGTTGTTTCCGTGGAAGACCATCTGCACGTCCACACCGGAGTTTGCCTTGACCAGGAGCCCCTGCTGCTTCATCTCCTCATAGTTTTCGCTCCGCCAGTCGATCTGCGGCCAGATGGAAACCATCGTCTCGATCCCCATTTCCTTCAGTTCCTTTACCATCGCCTCCGGATCCGGGAAGTATTCTTCATCAAAGCGGTAGTCGCCGCAGCGCGGCCAGTGATAATAGTCGATGACCAGCACATCCAGCGGGATGTTTCTCTTCTTGTACTCCCGGGCAATGTCCAGAACCTGCTCCTGATTGTAATAGCGCAGTTTGCACTGCCAGAAGCCAAGTCCGTACTCCGGCATCATCGGGACTCTTCCTGTCGCCAGCGTGTATTTTTCCTCAATCTCCTGTGGATTGTCCCCGGCTGTGATCCAGTAGTCCAGCTGTTTTGTGCTTTCTGCCACCCACTCCGTGGTATTGGTCCCGAAATGCACCTCTCCGATCGCCGCATTGTGCCACAGGAATCCATAACCGAGGCTGGACACATAGAACGGGATACTCGCCTGGGAATTTCTGTGTGCCAGTTCCAGGTTGCAGCCTTTCAGGTTCATCCGCTCCTGCTGATACTGTCCCATGCCGTAAATCTTCTCCTCCGGATCTGAGACAAAGCTCGCTTTCAGGTGGAAGTTTCCTCCCGGAAGTGTCTTGTAATGCCTCGCTCTCAGAGACAGCGCGCCGCCATTGGAAATTTCCTTCAGGAGCACTTCCCCCTTCTGGTTGCGGAACGTCATCTGCAGCGCATTCCCCCAGGGCTGTACCTCCATGACCGCGGTGATTTTTCCGTTGGTGATCACCGCCTTCCTCTCTTCGATTTCGATTTTGACCGGAGTCTCCTCCTTCGGAAGGAGGGCAACGCTGCCCTGCTCCAGATCGCTGAGCAGTCCCGCGCGGACTCTCAGGCTGTCTGCCATCCACGGTTCTACCTTTACCGTCTCGCCATTCTGGCGGAACAGCAGGGCATCCCCCTGTTTCTCAAAAAAATTCATCGTTTTTGCCTCCCATGTTTTTTTCTGTCTTTTCTCTGTCATTTTACCATCTGTCCCAAAAAACTTCTAGAGCGTATTTGAAAATTGTCTTCGGCAAATATAGAAAAAACAGCCCAGAAAAAATTCCAAGCTGTTCTTTCATATTTTATTCAATTCTATGTGTCCATGTGCTCTCCAGGCAGGAGACTGCGTTCCATTGTTCCCGTATCGGGGTCTTCCGCCTTTTCATCTGCTTCCCCCGCCTTCTATGCACATGCCTGTTTCCGAGGATGTCTCTTTTCGTGTATCGGAATTACAGTCTCTTCATCAATTTTTCGCGCTCTTCCTCATAGCCTGGTTTTCCAAGCAGAGCGAACATATTCTTTTTATAACTCTCAACGCCCGGCTGGTTGAACGGATTGACGCCGGATACATAACCGCTGACTCCGCACGCAAACTCAAAGAAGTAGAACAGTTGTCCAAGATAGAACTCATTCTGCTCCGGAATATTTACCATCAGGTTCGGCACATTTCCATCGGTATGCGCCAGAATAGTTCCGTTCATTGCGCTCTTATTTACGAAATCAATGGTCTTTCCTGCCAGATAGTTCAGCCCGTCCAGATCTACCGGCTCCTCGCCGATGGTCAATTCCACACGGGATTTCTCCACATTCATAACGGTTTCAAACATAATTCTGGAACCATCCTGAATAAACTGTCCCATGGAATGAAGATCTGTGGTCAGATCTACGGAAGCCGGGAAGATTCCTTTCTGGTCTTTGCCTTCGCTTTCGCCGAACAGCTGTTTCCACCACTCGGATACATAGTGGAGGCTCGGCTCATAGTTGCACAGGATTTCCACCGCTTTGCCCTTGCGATGCAGGATATTGCGGACTGCCGCATATTTCATCGCATCGTTTTCCGCAAACGGAGTATTCAGAGCAAGCTCTCTTCCGGAAGCTGCGCCTGCCATCAGCTGGTCGATGTCTGCGCCGGATACCGCGATCGGAAGAAGGCCTACCGCTGTCAGAACGGAGAAACGTCCTCCCACATCATCCGGTACCACGAACGTTGCGTATCCCTCTTCATCCGCTACATGCTTCAGGGCTCCCTTTGCCTTGTCTGTAGTAGCATAGATACGTTTCGCCGCGCCTTCCTTGCCATATTTTTTCTCCAGGATCTCTTTGAATACGCGGAACGCGATTGCCGGCTCTGTGGTGGTTCCGGATTTGGAGATCATGTTGATGGAGAAATCACGGTCGCCGATCACGTCGATCAGTCCCTGGATATAGCTGCTGGAAATGCTGTTTCCAACGAAATAAATCTCCGGAGTCTTTCTCTGCTCCTTTGTAATGTTATTGTAGAAGCCATGACGGAGAAATTCGATCGCCGCGCGCGCGCCCAGATAAGAACCGCCGATACCGATCACCAGCAGGACTTCAGAATCGCTCTGGATCTGTTTTGCCGCTTCCTTGATGCGCGCAAACTCCTCTTTATCATAATCCACCGGCAGATCGATCCATCCGAGGAAATCGTTGCCCTGTCCGCTTCTGGATACCAGGACTTCTTTTGCGGAATTGGCGATCTGCTCGAAAGACGCCATTTCATTTTCACGGATAAATTCTGCCGCTTTTGAATAATCAAATGTTACTTTTGCTCCCATAACACTTTACTCCTTTGCATGATTTTATTTTAACTGTTCCGTCTTCTTCAGAGGAACGGAACAGCTGTGAACAATGACAAATCTATATGAATAAGTGTAGCAAATTCACTCTTTTTTATCAAGTCTCAGAACCATAAAATTTCGAGTTCCAAAATTCTGAAAGATTTCGGATCTTTTATTTCATATACTCCCGGATGATCTCCCGCATCAGCTTCTCTTCCTCCGGCGTGAGCATCCCGGAGAAACGGCTGTCAGCCGCGGCGGTCTGGCGGATACCCTCCCGCACCTGGCTGATCTGCTCTTCCTCTTTCATCTCCCGGACAGCCTCCCTTCGCTGAGCCGCCGTTTTCTTTTTCCTGTTCTCCTCAGCCGCTGCAGGTACCTCAGCAGGCTGTACACCGAGCTGCATCTGATTTTCCAGGTAATCGGTCCATCCGTCCAGCAGGATTTCCTCTTTCCCGGAGAAATCAAAATTTATCCGTAAAAGCAGAAGCCCGCAGATGATCACGCCTCCTGCCACTGCATACTGAACCCAGAGATACGTCTCATACTCATAGAGATACATCACAAGAATACTGAATGCCAGGATCGCAAAAGTGACCGCCGCCGCATTCTGACTCCCCGCTTTCAGGGCCTGCACCCCGATGCCGGCGCTCCGTCCTCCCGCCATCTGGCTGCGCAGGAACGCGCCCATATTGGCAATCGGCTCCTTCCGTTCCCTGACCGTCCGCAAAAGCTGGCTGGTCCATTTCAGTTTAGGCTTGTCCAGCCGTTTCAGGTCTTTGATCGCCTTGCTGTAAAAATGGTTGCTCCAGAACAGACACCATACTCCTGCGATGCCTGCTGCTATCATTGCGTACAAGAACAGATTCTGATTCATGCATGTCTGCAGCATTTTTTTGCCCCCTATTTTTTATTTTTTGCCCGGCCCGGCATGGGAACATTATAAGCCCGCAAATATGGATTTGAAAATAAAAATCGTTCGTCAAATTCTCTGAAAAAGAATCCGTTCTTTCTGCAAACCGGCGGTTTTACAGACGTTTCACCATTTCCTGTGTCAGATTGACACAATGCTGCGCCGCTTTTCTCTCAAATTCCGGATAATCCATCGTCGCGCTGTCGTCCGCCTTGTCGGAGATCGCCCGCAGGATCACATAGGGGATGTGGTTCAGATAAGCCGCCTGGGCGATAGCCGCCCCTTCCATCTCCGTGCAGAAGCCGTCCAGCTCGTCCACAAGCACGCTCTTTACGCCATGATCGGAGATAAACTGATCCCCGCTGAGCACACGTCCGGAAAATACCTGGATCTCCGGATTGACCTCCCGGCATGCCTCCGCCGCGACTTTCTGCATCGTCTCATCCGCAGGGAACGCGAATACGTCGATCTGCGGGATCTGTCCCTTCTTGTAACCCAGCGCACGGACATCCATATCATGGTGAACGGCGTCTGTGGAAATCACGATATCCCCGATGTTGATCTCATTTCTCAGGGAACCGGCAACACCGGTGTTGATCACCGCATCCACCTGAAAATCATCCACCAGGATCTGCGTACAGATTCCAGCATTCACCTTGCCGATGCCGCACTGTACCACGACCACCGGTTTTCCATTGAGCAGTCCCTGGTTGAACTCCATGGATGCTTTCTTTGTCACGGTAACGTCTGTCATCATTTCCTTTAATCTGGCAACCTCAATCTCCATTGCCCCGATAATTCCTATTCTGTTCATGTCTTTTTCTTCCTTTCTCTGCCGCAGGCAAAACATGCAGTCCTTCAGCCGGCGGAACAGTTATCACCGCTTTTTCACAGGATAATCTTAACATATCTCTTGAAATTATGGTATATTTTTCTTTTCCGTGTTATAATACCGGAGAAAAATGTTAAATGAAGTACGCAAAGGAGGCAACCAAACATGGAATACACAACAAAAGGTACCTGTTCCCGCAAAATCTTATTCGAGATCACCGAAGACAATAAGCTGCACAACGTACAGTTTGTCGGCGGATGCAACGGCAACACCAAGGGCATCGCTTCTCTGGTGGAAGGCATGGATGCAGACGAAGTGATCAAACGTCTGAAAGGCACAGACTGCAACGGACGCGGAACCTCATGTCCGGATCAGCTGGCAAGAGCGCTGGAGGCTGCAAAACAGTAAAGCCGGGAGGATACGTTCCCTTCCGCCATCCTCAAAAAGAACGCTGTCATTTTCAAGTACCTTTTCCCCTTTTTGAAATCGAAGGAGACGATTGTTTTTGAAAATGGCAGCGTTCTTTTTCATTCTTTCCCTTGCTATTTATTTTGTTATCTATCTTGCAATTTATCCTGCTTTTTTCTATTTCGTTTTCTGCCTATCTGTCCCATTTATCACAAAGACTGTTGATCTGGTCCGCAAACTTGGACAGGTCCTTATTGGCTCCGCCTTTATTTCTCTGGATCACAGCCAGCAGCCTCTGGCCTGCCGCAAGCAGACGGTCAAAGACAGAATTTCCGGTTCCGCGGATGGAAGTGGAAGTAACCTTCTTCTCATACGGAATTCCTCTGGTACGTTCAAGATAAACTCCATGAGCCAGGTCATAGACGGTACCGGAAAACGGCGCGTCCGCCGGGTAACCCAGTTCATTTCTCAGCCGTGCGGCAAAAAGTTCCGTAACCTTATCTTCACCGTGAGTGACAAACACCTGCTCCGGCCTTACCTTAAAGTTTCCTGCCCAGCGCATCAGCCCTTCGTTGTCCGCATGGCCGCTGACACCGGGAAGCTGGCAGATCTTTGCATTGACATGAACATCCTCACCGAGAATCTTCGCGTCCTCTGCTCCCGAAAGAAGATGGCGTCCCAGAGTTCCCGCCGCCTGATATCCGACGAACAGGATCGTACACTCTTTTCTCCACAGGTTATGTTTCAGATGATGCTTGATACGTCCGGCATCGCACATGCCGCTGGCAGAGATGATAACCTTCGGTTCCTCGTGAAGATTGATCGCCTTGGATTCATCCGAGGTAATGGAAAGCTTCAGACCCGGAAACTGGATCGGGTTGATTCCCTGCGCCAGCAGTTCGGCAGCCGCCGAGTCGTAGCATTCCGCTTCATGTTCCTTGAAGATGTTCGTCGCTTCCACGGCAAGCGGACTATCCACATAGACAGGGAAATTTCCGTATCCTTGCACCAGCCTGCGCTCCTTGATCTCCCGGATGAAGTACAGCATCTCCTGCGTCCTGCCCACGGCGAAGGACGGAATGACGACGTTGCCTCCCTTATCAAAGGTCTCCTGGATGATCCGCGCCAGCTCCGCCACATAATCCGGACGTTCGCCGTGGCTGCGATCCCCGTAGGTGGATTCCATGATCACATAATCCGCTTCATTAATATAATGAGGATTGTTGATCAGCGGCTGATTGTCGTTTCCGATATCTCCTGAGAAGACCAGTTTTTTCGTTATTCCGTCTTCTGTGAGCCAAAGCTCGATGCTGGCGGAACCCAGCAGATGTCCCGCGTCTACAAACCGCACCTTGATGCCGTCGGCAAGTTCCACTCTCTTATCGTACGGAAATCCTACCAGACGCTGGATCACGCCCAAGGCGTCTTCCATCGTATAGGGCGGAACGTATTCCTCCTTGCCCGCACGGCGGTTTCTGCGGTTCTTCCACTCTGCCTCGGACATCTGGATGTGCGCGCTGTCGCGGAGCATGATGTTGCACAGATCCACAGTCGCGTCGGTCATGTATACATCTCCCCGGAAACCGTGTGCATATATCATAGGAAGATTTCCGGAATGGTCAATGTGTGCATGTGTGATCAATACAAAATCCAGCTGGGACGGCGGGACTGGCAGCGGACTGTTTTGATACAGATTCGGTCCCTGTTCCATTCCGCAGTCTACCAGAAACTTTTTCCCGGCTGCCTCGATGTAATAGCAGCTGCCGGTTACCTCATGTGTTGCCCCCAAAAATGTGATACGCATGCTTCAAGCCCCCTTTGGTCTGAATCTGATATAACAGGCACTATGTTTACATACGGTCTGCGCAGTAAATGCGCAGACCTGACTGAACAATCACCTGTAATGCTGCTTTTTTGTCATCTATTATAATTATATACGAGAATTTAGGAAATGTATAGATTTTTGATTTGTTTTCTGATAATTTATTGTGAAGTTTTTATAAAGAGAAAGGTGTAAAAAGCAACGTAACCGCTCCGACAGCGGAACGGTTACAGAACAACACTTTTTCATTTAAAGTTCGATGGAACGGAAATCAATTTCCAGATCATGATAAATTCCTGCCTTCACAGTTTCCGAGAACGTATAATCTCCTGTATCCTCAAACTCGAAGTTGTAAACAAGGATCCTGTTTTTCTCCGGATCAACAATCCAATATTCGCGGACACCGGCGGTTCGGTACTTGAACAGTTTGGTATAGTAGTCCATCCGTCTGCTTCCCGGAGACACAACCTCTATAATCCAGTCCGGCGCACCTGTACAGCCTTTGTCTGTAAGTTTGTCTCTGTCACATATCACACTGATATCCGGCTCAACATAGTTTTTGTCATCTGCATTCAGGAAAACCGCAAACGGCGCGATATCCACCTCGCAGGCGCCGCCTTTTCTTTTCATATAGTTGTTGATGGTGGTGGAAAGCTCCAGCACGATCCGCTGATGTTTCCTTCCCGGCGGCGTCATCATATACATCTGTCCTTCAATCAGTTCTGCCCTCTGCCCGGCGGGCAGGGCATAGATGTCATCCACGGTATAATCTTTATTTTGCGGTGGTAATGACATAGTAACACACCTTTCATTGTTTGATGGATGAAATACATTCACTAAGTAACACCGTATAACTAAATTTCTCTTTCTTATATAAAAATATAACATGAATCAGAAAACACGTACATAGTAAGATGGAGTATTTTTTTATACAAAACGAAGCTGTCATGCTGACCGGAATGATATAGCATGACAGCTTCGCTGTGTTTTCAGGATAGCATCCAAATCACATCCATCGTGGGGTCTCCGGATATTCTCATTGTATGCGATATTTACACAGAAACAGGTTGGCCCACTGCTTCTGCGGAATGCCTTTTCCTGACACCGACAAATTTTGTCCCGGTTACTCGACCTACCGGAACTGCTACAAAAAAACAACCTATCCTAATTCATGATCTTGGGCTACTTTCTTTCCTGCGTTTTCGTTCATCATTGAGTTTGGATATGAAAACCCTGGGTGAGAGCCTGCCACGTTTTGGATACATTTTGGTTCTTTCTTTCGTATTTTTTGATTTTATTGTTTGGAATTGGATTCCTCGCTGCAATGTAGTGTTAAGAGTTTGGTTTTGCAGGATTCATCGCTTGGTTCTTTCTGTATTTTTTCATTTGTATCGGATATGATCGAGAGAACCCGAAAGGATCATAGGCGATAGGTATGGGATGATGTTTAACCGATGTAGATGCCGTCAGTGCGGGAGCCTAAATTTTCTGCTTTTCCGTTTTTGGATGCGTAGTGGTAACCGCGGAGACGGTAGTAGTAGCCCTTTTCTACGGCATAATTCAAACTTCTAGTCAGCGAACTGTCATTATTCACTGTATATGTAAAGCTTTTATAACTGCTGAAATTGGAATCTCCTTTTGACCGCTCCAGATACAGGTTCAGCTTCACCACATCACAGGTCACATAACAGCTGGTGCTGCCGCCGATACCGACGACACCGTTTCCGTTGTTTGTGATTTTGATAAATCCATTGTACAAATAACTGTTTCTCAGCCTGGTCTGCTGAAAATCTTCCGCCTCATTCGCGTCGGTCAGTACCGATCCGTCTACAACACTCCCCAGATACCGCGGTTCCTCCGCGTAAACGATCTTCCCGTTCAGGGATAAAGTAAGAACCCCTACAAACACCGCCAGCATACAGCCCCATTTCCAAAATGACTTTTTCACGTTCCCTCCTTCCTTCTATTTTTTACACTACATAATGTAATACGGTTGAGAACGCAAAATGTTACATAGAAAATGAAATATTTTTTAAAATTTCCACTAATTCCTCCCGGGAAACCTCTCCGCCGAATACATAGGAAATATTTTTGTACTCCCAGCTTGCCGTATACAACTCTTTCCCTTCTTCCGTATTCTTGATTACAAACTTCATCTTTCCGCTTAATGTCTCGATTTCTTCCGCCCCATCCACATTTTCCTGATTTTCTTTGATGTTTCCCTGTGACATATCCGTTAGACTATTTGACATTTCTAAATAAAGAAACCCCTGTTTATATGAATATCGAATTTTAGCATAACCTACGTGCTCAGCCACTTCACACGCATCATATTTCATTCCTTCAGGCAAATAATAAAAATCTGGCACTTCTACATTCAACGTATCTGTAATCTCCTGCCTCGCTTCATCTTCGCTCCCCGCAGACATTGCCCTATCCTCCCCATTATTCGCTTTCAACAAATCCCCAGTCCCCAACACCTCATTCGCCGTCTGAAGCAGTCTCAAACGGTTGGCTTCACTGGTCATGGACAGTCCGAACATCGCTGCCGCAGCAACCAGACATACGCAGGCAACTTTCGCAGCTTTTTTCTGGAACCAGCGGATCTTTGCCGAATGGCGGTTGACTGTATGTTTCTCAGAATCTTTTTCCACCACATTCTCTTCTGTCATTTTCTCAGGTTCTTTTCGTATCTTTTCTTCCACAACTTCTTCTGCCTTTACCGAAACCTTCTCTGTTATCTCAGCTTTCTTCTTCGCCGCTGCCTCATCAAACGCCACAACCCTGGAAACTTTTTCTTCTCCTGTATCTGCCGTCTCCATTTCGCTGTCCGCCCCATGTTGCTCTTGCATCAACCCTTCCGCCTTCAGCCTCCCAAGAATTTTCAAATACATATCATCATATTCCTCTGAGGTAAGACCTGGGAGTTCTTCGTCTGCCGGAGGCTGCTGCATTTCCTTTTCTCTGGCGCGGAGCATCGCTTCAACTACTGAATTATTCTGTTCGTTTGTATTTTCCTTCTCATTCATTTCAAAACTCACCTCTGACTGTGCGACCATTCACTCATTGAACGGTCACTAACTGTTCCTGTTCCGCTTATGGGTGGCTTGACTTTTTTATGACAGCAGGTGATAATAAAAGCACGACAAACCACAGGGAGGAATTTGCATGAAACATATTGTACTCACTGGCGGCGGTACTGCCGGCCATGTTACACCAAATATTGCGTTGATTCCGCGCCTCCAGGAGCTGGGATATCAGATTTCCTATATCGGCTCCTATGACGGAATCGAAAAAAAATTAATTGAAGATTTGAATATCCCTTATTACGGCATTTCATCCGGAAAACTGCGCCGTTATTTTGATCCGAAAAACTTCTCAGACCCTTTCCGTGTGCTCAAAGGCTTTACGGAGGCGAGCAAGCTGCTGAAACAGCTGAAGCCGGATATTGTGTTTTCCAAAGGCGGTTTCGTCACTGTTCCGGTGGTTATCGCCGCAAAGCGCAGAAAAATCCCGGCGATCATCCACGAATCCGATATGACGCCCGGCCTTGCCAATAAGCTCTGTATCCCGGCGGCTTCCAAAATCTGCTGCAATTTTCCTGAAACGGTCAGCTGTCTTCCTGCCGACAAAGCCGTCCTGACCGGTACGCCGATCCGACAGGAACTCCTTTCCGGAAATAAGCTTGAGGCGCTGAAGTTCTGCAACTTTACCGCAAACAAACCCGTCATCCTCGTGATCGGCGGAAGCCTCGGCTCTGTGGCGGTGAACAACGCGGTACGCCAGGTTCTGCCGGAACTTCTGAAAGATTTTCAGGTGATTCATCTTTGCGGAAAAGATAAACTGGATACGTCTCTTCAGAATACGGAAGGTTATGTGCAGTTTGAATACATCAAAAAAGAACTGCCGGATCTGTTCGCCCTTGCCGACGTGATCATTTCAAGAGCCGGCGCCAATGCGATCTGTGAGATCAGTTCCCTCGCCAAACCGAATCTTCTGATCCCGCTTTCTGCCAATGCCAGCCGCGGCGACCAGATTTTAAATGCGCGCTCTTTTGAAAAACAGGGCTACAGCATGGTTCTTGAAGAAGAGGAACTGACTCCGGAAAAACTTCTGGATGCCGTGCATCATCTCTATGAGAACCGCCAGACCTATATCGACGCAATGTCTCAGAGCGGTCATACCGATTCCATTGAAAAGATCATCTCATTGATCCAGGAATGCCAGAAATAAAATTTTTCACTGCCGTTCACAGCGGTGAACAGCACCATTCTTTACCGGATGGGGACAGGCGATTCAGCAACTGTCCCCATCCGGCAATTTTTTTCACATTTTTTCTTTTACTGCGGCAAGGATCTCTTCCTTAACGCTCTCCTCAAGGGTTCCCGGTTTCCATGTGATTCCCGCATTGTCATTCTGATAGCGGGGAATCAGATGAAGATGAAAATGGAAGACCGTCTGGCCTGCCGCCTCACCGTTATTCTGAACCAGGTTGAATCCGTCGCATTTCAGCGCTTCTGTCATGACTCCCGCCATTTTCTTTGCCAGCACCATGGCACGCGCTGCCACTTCTTCCGGAAGTTCATAGATATTTGCATAATGTTTTTTTGGAAGGATCAATGCATGCCCTTTCGTCGCAGGACCCTGATCCAGGATGACACGAAAATCATCGTCTTCATACAAAGTCGCGGTTGGAATCTCTCCGCCTGCCAGTTTACAAAAAATACAATCCATTTTCTTTCCCTCCTGTCAATCATGACGCCGTTCGCTGCCCCGACACAATACCGGCGGCATAGATCGTGTCTGAAAATTCATTCCTGCACTTTTCAAACATGCTCCGGGACGCCTCTTATCTGTTACTATAGCACAATCCGGGCAAATGAACAATGCATTGCCCATCGCCTTTTCCACTATTTTGTCTTATTTATATGAAATATGCAATACCTTTTTCATTGCCATATTCTTTCAAAAGTGTTACACTTTAAACGATTTAGAACAGTACATTTAATATATTTTCAAGGAAGGTTTTGCAATGCCCAGACAAACACAATCTTACGAGGACAATGAAAATTATCTGCTGCTTTCAAAAGTATCTCACGAAATCCGAAACCCTGTCGCGCTGATCAACAGCTTTCTGCAGCTTCTGGCTGTCAATCATCCGGAACTGAAAGATGATAACTGTTTTCTGAAAATTGAAGAAAATATGGACTTTCTGAAGGGACTGTTGGATGAATTGTCCACCTACAATCATTCCCATACCGCCAATACGGAAGATACCAACCCGTACCTTCTCCTTCAGGATCTTACCGCATCTGCCGCTGCTCTGCTGGAATCCCAGGGGATCGAGCTTCAGCTCACAAAAGAAACTGCTGTGCCGAGAATTCCCATCGACAAGATAAAATTTCAGCAGCTGATCTCAAACCTGATCCGCAACGCGGCGGAGTCTATGTCCGACGGCGGCACGATCCATATCCGCCTGTCCTGCGACGGCGATTTTGTCACCATCAAAGTGGAGGACACCGGCTGCGGTATTCCGGAAGAATATCTGCCGACGTTGTTCGACCTTTTTGTGACTCATAAAAAGAACGGAACCGGCCTTGGCCTGGCAATCTGCCAGGAGATTGTCACTGCCCATGGCGGTTCCATTTCCGCAGAATCTGTTCCCGGTGAAGGAACGACGTTTACCGTTTTGCTTCCTGTGGCATAAAATCTGCCGTCCTGCTTGTTTCCCGCGGAGCAAAAAACATAGCTTGCAGATTGCCAGCCCAAACGGCCACCTGTGCCATATTTGGCGGCCAGCCTGTGACTTAAATGGCGGTCAGCCAAGGACACATTAAGCGGCCAAAATTTCCAGTTATAATATAAGCATCTCCTGTTCAAGGGGAAATATCATAACTGGAGGTTCAATTATGGACTACAAAAGAGTATTGAGACTTCACTTTGTGAACCATCTCAGCGGTCGCGAGATCGCCGAAAGCTGCGGTGACTGCAGCAAAACAACCGTAAACGAGTTCCTGAAGCGTTTCAGAGAGAATCCGGAACTCTCATACCCTTTACCGGTAGATGTCACGAATGAATACATTGAGAGTATTCTCTATAAAAAGCCTGGTGTATCAGCAAACCAGCTTCTCTATCGGGATTTTAACAAGGAAGCTGTCTACAAGGCTTTAGCCCGCAAAGGGGAGACCCTGAAACATCTATGGCAGAAATACAATGCCATAGGTATCGTAGACGGGAAGAAACCTATGAGTTATCGTCAATACTGCAGGCGTTACAGCGAATGGGCTGATTCCAAACAGCTGACCTTCCACATCCAGCGTTATCCCGGTGTCAATCTCGAACTGGACTATGCGGGGAAGCAGCTCTATCTGCATAACCGCCGGAACCCGGATGAGACCACAAAGGTCACGATCTTTATCGCTGCCCTCACCTACAGTGATTACTTTTACGCTGAAGGAATGACCGAATGCGATATCCGGAACTGGATCCGGGTCAATAATAATGCTCTGACCTATTTTGGCGGCGTGACACCAACGATCACCCCGGATAATTGCAAAGTAGCAGTTGCCCGGAACAAGGACTGGATCAGCCCTGTCTTGAATAAAGATTTCCAGGCATGGGCAGAACATAACAATACGGCCTCAAGGCTGCCCGTCGCGCTCCGCAGTTCAGCAAGCGCTAAACTTTATCAAAAGTGGTCAAAAACCCCGGAACTACGCGGTTTCCGGGGTTTTTCCTTTTCAAATGGTTTGACGCAATTTGACAGAACGAAGCCTCTTTTAACCCGTTTTCTATGGGTTAAATGGTGGACAACCACCCCAAAAAGAGGGCTTATGGGTTAAAAAATAGGACAACCGAGACGCGATTTTGGGATGCCAAGGGGATGTTTATTTATACATCTCCAAGAGACCTTTTTCGTGAAAACGGTTTGTCTGAATTTGACCTAATTTGAACAAAAGAGAATAAATCTAATCGCCAAGCGCTCAGTATTTTCTACTGGGCGCTTTTTGCGTTTCCGGGGAATTTCATTCCGGGATAAGAAAAGGCCGTCACTTTCAATTTTTGAAGTGGCGGCTTTTTCTATTTCCAGAAGCCATAGAACAATTCAGAAATGAGGTGAAGTCATTGAACACGCAAATCATCGCCATCGCCAACCAGAAAGGCGGCGTTGGCAAGACAACCACCTGCGCGAACCTGGGGATTGGGCTGGCGCAGGCCGGAAAGAAAGTGCTGCTGATCGACGGGGACCCGCAAGGCAGCCTGACCATCAGCCTGGGCCACCCCCAGCCGGACAAGCTGCCCTTTACCCTGTCCGACGCGATGGGCCGTATCCTGATGGACGAGCCGCTGCGCCCCGGCGAGGGTATCCTGCACCACCCGGAGGGCGTTGACCTGATGCCCGCAGACATCCAGCTCTCCGGCATGGAGGTCTCCCTGGTGAACGCCATGAGCCGAGAGACCATCCTGCGGCAGTATCTGGACACGCTCAAGGGACAGTATTCCCATATCCTGATTGACTGCCAGCCATCCCTGGGTATGCTCACGGTCAACGCCCTGGCCGCCGCCAACAGGGTCATAATCCCCGTTCAGGCGGAGTACCTGCCCGCCAAGGGCCTGGAACAGCTGCTCCAGACCGTAAACAAGGTGAAGCGGCAGATCAACCCCAAGCTCCAGATCGACGGCATATTGCTGACGATGGTGGACAACCGCACCAACTTCGCCAAGGAGATTGCCGCCCTGCTGCGGGAGACCTATGGCAGCAAAATCAAGGTGTTCGGCACCGAGATTCCCCATTCTGTCCGGGCAAAGGAGATCAGCGCCGAGGGCAAAAGCATTTTTGCCCATGACCCTAATGGCAAGGTGGCCGAGGGCTATAAGAATCTGACCAAGGAGGTGATAAAACTTGAAAAGCAGCGCGAAAAAAGTAGAGCTGGCTCCATACGATGATTTGTTTTCCACCGAGGAAAGCCGCCAGGATGCCAAGCTGGAGAAGATACAGGAAATTCCGCTGTCTGAGCTGCACCCATTTAAGGGGCATCCCTTCAAAGTCAAGGATGACGAGGCCATGATGGAGACCGCCGACAGCGTTCGGCAGTATGGTGTTCTGGTTCCGGCGATCGCCCGCCCGGACCCGGAGGGCGGCTATGAGCTGGTTGCCGGTCACAGGAGGCACCGGGCCAGTGAGCTGGCCGAGAAAGAAACCATGCCTGTCATTGTCCGAGACCTGGACGATGATGCTGCCACTATCATCATGGTGGACAGCAACTTACAACGTGAAAGCCTGCTCCCCAGCGAAAGGGCCTTTGCTTACAAGATGAAGCTGGAGGCTATGAAACACCAAGGCGCACGGGGGGACTTAACTTCGTCCCAACTTGGGACGAAGTTGCGTGCAGATGAATTGTTGGCGCAGCAGGCTGGTTCGAGTAGGAACCAGGTGCAGCGCTATATCCGCCTGACGGAGCTGATTCCCGAACTGCTGGATATGGTCGATGAAAAGAAAATCGCCCTCAATCCGGCTTATGAGCTGTCCTTTCTCAAAAAAGAAGAACAGCGGGATTTGCTGGACGCGATGGACAGCGAACAGGCTACCCCCTCTCTCTCCCAGGCTCAGCGACTCAAGAAATACAGCCAGGAGGGACATCTGACCCTCGATATGATGCGCGTCATCATGGGTGAGGAAAAGAAAAGTGATCTCGACAAAGTGACTTTCACCTCCGACACCCTGCGGAAGTATTTCCCCAAAAGCTATACGCCCCAGCGGATGCAGGAAACCATTATCAAACTGCTGGAGGCGTGGCAGAAGAAGCGCCAGAGAGACCAGGAACGATGAAAGGAGCCGCCTATGAGGGATATTTCAGCCCGTGAGCTGAAAGGACACAATATCTTGGCCGTAGAGCGTTTTCAGGACAGCACCCGCTGGATGATCGAGTTTTCCGTTCAGCGCCCTTGTTCCTACGGCTGCCCCGGCGATGATATGCGGCTGTTTCTTACGGAGGACGGGTATCAGGCCGCCCTCGTAAGCCAGAAGCGTCGGGAAATCAAAATCAAGCGGTATGCCCGTGTGATCGAGGGCCATGTGCTCGACTTCAAACCGGACAAGCGCCGCCGCCACCCGTAAACTCATTATCACTACGAAAGGAAAGGAATGAATATGTGTACTGTCCAGAGCATCAAAGATGCCATCCGGGAAAGTTGCCAGTCCCAGTATGATATGGAATGATATTGTCAAGATTAGTTGACACATTTTTCTCAAGGATATCACTGACTATGCCACCAGCTCCAAAGTCTCATAATAC
>PPYF01494399.1_pt1 | contig 49593 bp, 36 predicted proteins | sample 1559871 | NCBI WGS metagenome assembly PPYF01 (sample SAMN08240021, study PRJNA423297) | Human gut metagenome, whole genome shotgun sequencing project.
ACACAGAGTATTCACTGCACCGCGACTGGCCCGACATGTAAACCAACTCTGACCCAATATATAAATAACCGCAGCAGGCAGCTCCGGATGCATGTGCGTCCGGGGCCGCCTGTTTCGTTTGGGCTAATTCAGCGGGGGCGGAAATTCGGTAATGACTTAGCAATTTCAGTCATGACTTAGCGTCTTTGGTAATGGCTAAAACCCCAGCCCAAAGTCACTAACCCATTACCGAAAAAGCTAAACCACAACCGGCTCCCGCCCATCAACCTGGCGCATCCGGGGCCGCCTGCTTTTTAGACAGAGGTTTTCGATAGGTTAGTGTCTTCGCGGTGGGTCTTTAACCTGCGGTGAAGACACTAACCTATCGAAAATCCATGAACCCTGTGCGCCCTCCATCTGCATAGGGTGGGGGCGCGAATATAATCCCCGCAGACATGCAGAAGCCACATGGGTTTCGAGAAGCCACGATAGTGGTGGCTTTCGAAACACATGTGGCTTCTCGGCGTTATTCAGGCAGTAGCCCGGAGCACTAGCATCCAACAGCCAGCGCCCCGGGCACCCGTCGGCTAGACCCTAGTTGCCGAAGCCCTGCAGGGTTGCGGCCCAGGCGCGGCGCGCCTCCAGAGCTTCCTTGGCCTTGGCGATCTTCTTGGAGTCGCCGCCCTTCTCAGCTGCGGCGAGCTCTGCCTCCAGTTCGGCGAGGGAGTCCTCGATCTGTGCGAGCAGAGAGTTCGCGCGTGCCGCCTTCGCAGGGTCGTTGCGCTTCCACTTGGCCTCTTCGGCGCCGTTGATTTCGTCCTGAATACGGCGCAGCTCGCCGTCCACGCGGCGCAGGTCGTTGCGGGGCACGCGGCCTGCCGCATCCCAGCGATCCAGAATCTTCTCGAAGGCGGCCTTCGCTGCCTCAATATCCTCAACGGGCAGGAGCGCGCGGGCCTCCTCCAGCAGTGCCTCCTTGACCTTCAGGTTTTCGGCGTAGACTGCGTCCTGCGCGGCCTCAGCCTCGTGGCGGGCGTTGAAGAACACGTCCTGAGCGGCACGGAAACGAGCCCACAGCTTGTCGTCCTCGCGACGGTGGCCGCGCGGAACCTGCTTCCAGGCGCGCATCAGCTCACCGTACGCGCGGGAGGTCTCAGACCAATCGGTCGAGGTGGACAGCTCCTCGGCGCGAGCAATCAGCTCTTCCTTCGCGCGCTTGATGCGTGCGTTGCGGTCGTCCAGCTGGGAGAAGTGTGCGCGGCGGTTGCGGTCGAAGGTGGTGCGGGCGGCGCGGAAACGCTTCCACAGCTCATCCTCCACGCTCTTGGCCAGGTGAATCTCACGCTGAGCCTTCTTCCACGCCTCGAACAGCTCGTTCATGCGGGTATGCGAGTTCTTCCAGTGAATCTGGTCGGGGTCCTGGCCGGCAATCTGCTCGGCCTCGGCCACAATCTCTTCACGCACGGCCAGGGCACGTTCGCGGTTCTCGGTGCGGGCCTGCTGCTGCTTCTCGCCAAGTTCGGCGATCTGCTCAGCGAGGGAGACGAGGCGCTTCTGCAGGCCGGAGTAGTCGCCGACCATGTTGCGCACGCCAATCTGCGAGCCGATGGAGGCGATGCCCTTCTGCAGATCCGCGGCGGGGGCGTTATTGGCCAGGCGCGACTCGAGCAGGGCGACCTGCGCCTCAACGTTTTCAAACTTACGGGCGAAGTAGCTGAGCGCTTCATCTTCGGATGCGCCGGGCAGCTGACCTACGGCGTACTCTTCGCCATCGACAATGACGAAGACGTGGCCGTCCTCGGAGACGCGACCGAACTGGCGGGCCTTCTCGAGGTTTACAGTGTCGTCGGATTTGGTAGTCACCGCTATAACTCTTTCACTCGGGGGTGCCGGATGCGGGGAGCGCCTTCGCGCCGTCTCGCCGAGGCGTGGGCCGCAGCCAGCCGCGGGGCACCCGTTGGGTTGTGCGTGTGCACCTCCTAAGCATAGCCGGTACGGGCCTCGCGTGAGTAGTGTCCGGTCGTGTTGTGTTCGTGGCGAACCGCCCGCCGCCGCGCATGTGGGCTCCGGCTATTCCGTTGAGCCGCTACCTGCGTTGCCTCCGTTGCCGCGCATGCGAACCGCCGCCGCTACGCGTGCCCGCGGGTGCTTCGGCTTGAATCGACCAACGTGCCCCTGCGGAGGGCCACCGCCGACACCACCCACGCCGGCAATCACCCAGGTAGTACCATCCCGGCGCATCGCTTCGACTCCTAATCGCCGTCGTCACGTTCAGGCGCGCCGCTCGCGAGTGTTGGCACGGGGACGAGCGGTTCACTCTGTCCGCGTGCGAGCCCCCGCCGTGCGTGCGGGTGTTGGTATGATGATAGATATGCCCGGCACCGTAGAGCGCCGGGGTTTTGTTGTCGAGTTCTTTATCAAGGAGTAGAGCGCATGGCTCGCAAGGCGTCGCTGTCTGGTTTCCCCGAGTATCTTCCGGCTGAACGACTGGTTGAGAACCACGTTCTCGACACCCTGCGTGAGACTTTTGAGCTGCACGGTTTTTCCCCGATTGAGACTCGTTCGGTGGAGACCATCGAGCAGCTGCTGCGCAAGGGCGAAATCGACAAGGAAGTGTACGCCATCTCGCGCCTGCAGGAGGACGACTCCGCGAAGGCCAAGGAGAAGCTGGCGCTGCACTTTGACCTGACCGTGCCGTTTGCCCGCTACGTGGTGGAGAACGCCGGCTACCTGAACTTCCCGTTCTCGCGTTACCAGATTCAGAAGGTCTGGCGTGGCGAGCGCCCGCAGGAGGGCCGCGCCCGCGAGTTCACCCAGGCAGATATTGACGTGGTTGGCGACGGCGAGTTGCCGTTCCGTTACGATGTGACCCTCGCGCTGGTCGTTGTCGATGCGCTGTCGAAGCTGCCGATTCCCGATTTCAAGCTGCGCGTGAATAACCGCAAGCTGGCCGAGGGCTTCTACCTGGGCCTGGGCCTGACCGACACCGCGGCCGTGCTGCGCTCCATCGACAAGCTGGAGAAGATTGGTCCCGAGCGTGTGGCCGAGGAGCTTCAGTCCGAGGCCGGTGCGAGCGCGGAGGCTGCCGCGGCCGCCCTGGAGCTGGCCCAAATCCGTACCGAGGATGCATCCTTCGTGGAGCAGGTGCGTGCACTTGCGGCTAAGTATTCGGTGGAGCACGAGCTGCTGGACCAGGGCCTGGCTGAGCTGGCTGAGGTCATTGAGGAGGCGTCCCGCCGTGCGCCGGGTAAGGTGCTGGCTGACCTGTCGATTGCTCGCGGTCTGGACTACTACACCGGCACCGTGTACGAGACCGTGCTGGTCGGCCACGAGTCGCTGGGTTCGATTTGCTCGGGTGGTCGCTACGAGTCGCTGGCCTCAAACGGTAAGAAGACGTACCCTGGCGTGGGCCTGTCCATTGGCGTGACCCGCGTGGTGGCTCGTATTCTGTCGCAGGGTTTTGCGCAGGCGAGCCGTAAGGTGCCTTCGGCCGTGTTCGTGGCCCTGACGAATGATGAGGGCTGGTCGGCCGCGAATGATGTTGCGGATGCACTGCGCGCCCGCGGCATCGCCTGCGAGGTGTCTGCGAATGCGGCGAAGTTCGGCAAGCAGATTAAGTACGCCGAGAAGCGCGGTATTCCGTTCGTGTGGTTCATCTCTTCGGATGAGTCTGGTGCCCCGGTTCACGAGGTGAAGGATATCCGTTCGGGTGAGCAGGTGCCCGCCGACCCGAATTCGTGGATGCCGCCGGCTGAGGACCTGCACGTTCAGATTGTGCGTGCCGAGGGTCTGTAAATACCTGTAATACCCGTATTATCTGGCTGCGGTAATATTTGGCTGCTGTATTATCTGGCCGCTGTAAGTCTGTCGTTTACCCGCCCGGTGGGTGGTTTAGTAACCCGGTGGATGGGCTAGTCGCTTTTGGGATGGTTAAGACCCACCCCATACGCGACTAAACCACCCACAAACCGAAACCGCGACCCATTGAGAGGCGACCGGGTTCACCGCAGAAGCAACCTCCGCAGGTGGGCCACGACTTCCGGTTCCTTCTGGAAGATGTCGGCCCAGGTCAGGTGTATAACCGTCCATCCGGCGCGGGTGAGCGCCCGGTCGCGGGCCGCCTCCTGCCGGTCTCGACCCGGGTAATCGACGTACTTCTGCTCGCCGTCAAACTCGAGAATGACCCGTAGCTCGGGCCAAGCGAAATCCGTTCGGTAGCGTCGACCCTCGCACACAATCGGGTACTGGGTCACGGGGGAGGGCAGCTCGTGCTCCATGAGTAGGCATCGGGTGAGGCTTTCGCCGGCCGACTCGCTGGATGCATCCATCGCCCGGACAACGAGCGGCCCATTCGAGCGGCCGCGCCTCGTAAGGTGCGTGAGGGCGTCGGTTACAGCCTCGGGCGTCAGGAGCCCCCGCCGCATCACGGAGTCGGTCAGCACCACGGCGTTCCGAAAAGGCATGGTCCGCACGCAATCCTGCAGCGTGCGAGTCACTGTTGTAACGGGAATGGATGTGCCCGGAATTACGGTCACCTCGCTGGGGTCAAGAGTAAATCTGTACCGACGGATTCGCCCCCGGTCCGAGGGACTTTTAGCGTTGCTACACACGTTGAGTCTGGCCGGAACGCCCATCAGGTCGAGCCCCCAGAGCACCGCGGCTGATTCGTGCGAGAAGACCCCTTGCAGGCCGGCCTTGTGGGCGGCGATGTATCGTACACGAAGCCGATCATCGTCTCGAAGGCCGGTAGCATCGGAGGCGTAGATGTAGGCTCCTCGCTGGATGCGTTGCAGGGTCCCGGAGGCTATCAGTCTATTGACTTCCCTCGCGCCGATTCCCCGCAGCTTAAGGATGCGCGTGGTCAGCACAAGGGAGTACAGTTCGACGGTTCGTGGGGTGGGGGCGGTCAGGGAGTTCATACCCATCAGGCTGTCATGTTGTGGCCGTTGCACGTGGCGAAAATCAAAATCTGTGGATAACTCGGCTGAAGACGAAGAAGGTTGCCCGTCCACAGGGGAGGGGTTCGTCCCGTCGGGTGGATTCTGGGTGATCTAGTATCGGGGTCTGAGTAGTCCGGTGGGTGGTTTAGTCACTTGAAACATGGTTTAGTCGCTTCTGCGGTGGGTCTTAACTACCCCAAACGCGACTAAACCACCCACAAACCGAAACCGCCCCTCGCAGCCCCTACCAGCCTCCTTCCGCGAGAGAGTCCATGCCCCGGCAAGACGGGCTACAATGGATAGGGCGCACGCAGTGTGCGCATATCATCAACCGCGAGTACCCGGCTACTGTCTATAGTCGTGAGGTGCTCGCTATGAAAGGAATGTCTGTGCTTCGCACTCACACCAACGGCGAGCTGACCGCCGCAAACATTGGAGAGACCGTCACCCTGACCGGTTGGGTGGCTCGTCGCCGCGACCACGGTGGCGTCGCCTTCGTTGACCTGCGTGACCGCGAGGGCGTCACCCAGTGCGTTTTCCACAACGAGGCTGACTTCGAGCACCTGCGCAACGAGTACGTTCTGCGCGTGACCGGTAAGGTTTCCAAGCGCCCGGAGGGTAACGAGAACCCGAACCTGGCCACCGGTGAGATTGAGGTTGAGGTGTCCACCGTTGAGGTGCTGAACACCGCGGCCCCGCTGCCTTTCCAGATTGACGAGCACATTGAGGTGGGTGAGGAGGCGCGCCTGCGCTACCGCTACCTGGACCTTCGCCGCCCGGAGCCGGCCCGCATCATGCGCCTGCGTTCGGAAGCGAACCGTGCGGCACGCAACCTGCTGGCCGATGACGGCTACATTGAGGTTGAGACCCCGACCCTGACCCGTTCCACCCCCGAGGGTGCACGCGACTTCCTGGTGCCGGCTCGTCTGGCTCCGGGCTCGTGGTACGCTCTGCCGCAGTCCCCGCAGCTGTTCAAGCAGCTGCTGCAGGTGGGCGGTATTGAGAAGTACTACCAGATTGCCCGCTGCTACCGTGACGAGGACTTCCGCGCCGACCGTCAGCCCGAGTTCACCCAGCTGGACATTGAGGCTTCGTTCGTTGATCAGGAAGACATCATTGACCTGGGCGAGCGCATCGTTGAGGCTGTGTGGAACCTGATTGACGTGAAGGTTCCCCGCCCGATTCAGCGCATGACCTACAAGGATGCGATGGAGAAGTACGGTTCGGACAAGCCCGACCTGCGCTTCGGCCTGGAGCTGACCGAGCTGACCGAGTACTTCAAGGACACCACTTTCCGCGTGTTCAAGGCTCCCTACGTGGGCGCCGTGGTGATGCCCGGTGGCGCATCCCAGCCCCGCCGCACCCTGGACGCTTGGCAGGAATGGGCGAAGCAGCGCGGCGCTAAGGGCCTGGCTTACGTTCTCATTCAGGAGGATGGCGAGCTGACCGGTCCGGTGGCTAAGAACATTACCGACGCTGAGCGTGCTGGCCTGGCCGAGGCTACCGGCGCAAAGCCCGGCGACTGCATCTTCTTCGCTGCTGGTGAGGCTAAGGCTTCCCGTGCGCTGCTGGGTGCTGCTCGTGTTGAGATTGGTCACCGTACCGGCCTGATTAAGGATGACGAGTGGTCCTTCGTGTGGGTTGTTGACGCCCCCATGTTCGAGTCTGCTGCTGAGGCTACCGAGTCCGGTGACGTGGCTCTGGGCCACTCCGCATGGACCGCCGTGCACCACGCGTTCACCTCCCCGAAGCCCGAGTTCATGGACACCTTCGACACCGACCCGGGTTCGGCTCTGGCCTACGCTTACGACATTGTCTGCAACGGTAACGAGATCGGTGGCGGTTCGATCCGTATTCACCGCCGTGACGTGCAGGAACGCGTGTTTGGCGTGATGGGCATTGGTGAGGAAGAGGCTCAGGAGAAGTTCGGCTTCCTGCTGGATGCGTTCAAGTACGGCGCACCGCCCATGGGTGGTATTGCGTTCGGTTGGGACCGTGTTGTGTCTCTGCTGGCTGGCGTTGATTCGATTCGCGAGGTTATTGCGTTCCCGAAGACCGGTAATGGTTTTGATCCGCTGACCGCCGCACCCGCTCCGATTACCCCGGAGCAGCGTAAGGAAGCCGGCGTGGACTTTAAGCCGAAGAAGAAGGACGAGGAGTAATCTTCTCCAGTCTTTGGTCTTGCACCCCGTGCGGGGTGTGAGGCGTGTGGCGATTACCCGGCGGGGCATTGAGTCTTGAGCTTTGAGCTCCGAGCTGTGAGGCTCGGGTCTTGCCGGGGTCGCCGTTGAGGGTGGGCTGTGTATTCTGCTGTGCAGGGTCGCAGCCCACCTTTTGTATCAACTGGCGTGCGTGCCGATTTGTGAACTATCCAAGGGGGGAGCATGCGCATCCTGATTGCCGGCCCGAGCGGTAGCGGTAAGACGACGTTTGCGGCGCGGTTGGGGCGCCTCCTGGACATTCCGCACACGGAGATGGACTCGCTGCACTGGGGGCCGAACTGGACCCCGCGCCCTAGCTTCGAGGCGGATGTTCAGGCGCTCATCGAGCGGCCCGCGTGGATTACGGAGTGGCAGTATCCGCAGGTGCGTGGCCGTCTGCTGGAGCGCGCGGACGTGGTGATTTACCTGCGTTATAGCCGCGCGGTGGTCATGTGGCGCGTGGTTCGCCGGACGGTGCGCCGCGCGGTGACGGGTCAGAGGCTGTGGGCTGATAACGTGGAACCGCCGCTGAAAGATATTCTGCGGGACCCGGACAACATGATTCGGTACACGTGGAGGAGCTACCCGCACGTGGGCCAGCTACTGGCGGAGGCTCGCGGGCAGCATCTGCAGAAGCGTTTTATCGAGTTCCGTACCCCGCGGGCGGCGAACCAGTTTTTGCGTGCCGTGCAGCTGCGCGGCGGGCTCTGAGGCGGCTGCCTCTAAACCGACCTCCGCGGATAGTATCGAAAGAGATGCGCGAGCCCGGCGAAGGCCGGCTCCATGATGAAAGGCGAACGATGCGAGTAGTTATTCAGCGCGTAACCCGCGCGGCGGTGCGCGTGAACGGCGAGACGGTCGGCGCGATTGACCGGCCCGGCTACCTGGTGCTGGTCGGCATCACCCACGGCGACGGCGCGGCCCAGGTCGCGAAGCTTGCCGATAAGACCGCGAACCTGCGCCTGCTGGAGGGGGAGAAGTCCCTCCTCGATGAGGGTGCGCCCGTGCTGGCGGTCAGCCAGTTCACCCTCTACGGGGATGCGAAGAAGGGCCGCCGCCCCTCCTGGTCTGCCGCGGCCCCGGGCCCGGTGAGCGAGCCGCTGTTCAACGACTACGTTCAGGCGCTGCGCGGCCACGGCCTGCACGTTGAGACGGGCGTGTTCGGCGCGGACATGCAGGTGGAGCTGGTCAATGACGGCCCGGTGACCCTGATTCTCGACAGCGAGACCCTCTAAGCCGGCGCCCTCGAGGGGCTAGTTCAGCGCCCTCGTTGGGCTAGCGGATTGCCCCGGATCTGTAACTTTACTCCTGGGTCATAAACCCGCGGCGAAGCACGAACCTATCGAAACCCCATCGAAAACCCATGTGGCTTCACGCCGCGAGCTAAATCCACGCCTGTAAATCCACACCCCGCGCCCGCCTCAAGCCTGTGAAACGATAGAGTAAGACTATGGCTGATTCCCTCTTTGATCTTGAGTTGCCCGACGACGGGGACCGCGTGAGCCTGATTGGCGCGCCCGCTGAGGAGCCCGCCTCCTTGCGCGCCTCGATGCCGCGTGCGCGCTCTGCCCGGTCGGCGTCTCGTGCGCCGTTGGCAGTGCGTATGCGTCCGCGCACGATTGATGAGGTTCTCGGTCAGGAGCACCTGCTGACCCCCGGCTCGCCCCTGCGCGTGTTGGCGGGGGAGAACGCCGGCCCGGCTGGCCCGTCCTCGGTGATTCTGTACGGCCCTCCGGGTACGGGTAAGACCACCCTGGCGCACGTGATTGCGCGCGCGCCGGGCCGCAAGTTCGTGGAACTTTCGGCGATTACCGCGGGTGTGAAGGACGTTCGCGCGGTCATGGACCAGGCGCTGCTCGACCGCGACATGTACGGCACGACCACCGTGCTATTCCTGGACGAGATTCACCGTTTCACGAAGGCTCAGCAGGATGCGCTCCTGCCCGGCGTGGAGAACCGCTGGGTGATTCTGGTGGCGGCCACGACCGAGAACCCGTCGTTCAGCATTATTTCGCCGCTGCTCTCGCGCTCGCTACTGTTGCGGGTTCATTCGTTGGAGCAGTCCGATATTGAGCGTCTGATTGACCGTGCGTTGGCCGATCCGCGCGGTTTTGGCGGTGCGGCGGTCATTGATGAGGATGCGCGCGCCCACCTCGCGGCGGTTTCCGGAGGCGACGCTCGCCGCTCCCTGACGTCCCTGGAGGCGGCGGCCGCCATCGCGTTCAGCGAGGCCGAACAGGCTTCGGCAGAGGCCGCCGGCTCGCACGGGGGCGGCTCCGCCGAAACCGCCGAAACCAGCCCGGCTGAGAATGGCCCCGCTCAGTCCGACCTTGCGCAGCCCGACCCCGCCGAGGATTCAGAAGACCCGGCGGGGGAGAAGTCCCCGAAACCCGCCACCCCCGTGCGTATTACCCTCGCCCACGCCGTGGAGGCGGTGGACCGCGCCGCAATTCGTTACGACCGTTCGGGTGACCAGCACTATGACGTGGTGAGCGCGTTCATCAAGTCCATGCGCGGCTCCGACGCGGATGCCGCGGTGCACTATCTGGCGCGCATGTTGGAGGGCGGCGAGGACCCGCGCTTCGTGGCGCGTCGCATCATGATTCTGGCGAGCGAGGACATTGGCCTGGCCGATCCGCAGGCCCTGCAGGTGGCGACGGCCGCGGCGCAGTCGGTGGCGCTGGTGGGCATGCCGGAGGCGCGCATTATCCTCTCGCAGGCGGTGATTTATTGTGCGCTCGCGCCGAAGTCGAACGCGGCCTATAACGCGATTAACCGCGCGATTGCGGATGTGCGTGCTGGTGCTTCGGGTCAGGTTCCGGTGCATCTGCGTGACGCTCACTATGCGGGGGCTAAGCAGTTTGGGCACGGTGACGGCTACATTTATGCGCACGATGCGCCGGGCCATGTGGCGGCGCAGCAGTACTTGCCGGATACCCTGCGCGGCACGGTGTACTACGAGCCGACTCAGCACGGTTTTGAGCGTACGTTGACGGAGCGTCGTGAGCGTATCCGCAGGATTCTTGACGGCGGCAACTAGCCGCGCGGAGGGGCCGTGCCGTTTCACCGCGCGAACTAGCCGCGGCGCGCGCTTGCCGCGCAGACTACTCGCGCAGACTAGCCGTGCTCATTAGCCGCGCGGGCCGGTTGGCTGAGCGGTTTAGCCGCATGAATTAGCCGCGCGGACTTATCACGCAAACCACCCGCGCCGGCCCGTCTATAGGACAGCAGACAGTGAGCACACGCAAAATGCGGTGCGCAGTACCTCGGTCGTACTGCGCACCGCATCAGAGTTTGAGTTGTGATAGATGTCTTGACCGCCGGCCAATCCCGGAAGGGCGGACGCCAAGCTTGTATGCCTAGTCTAGGCGATGCGAGAGCTCGAAAGCAAGCTAATCCCATAGATTCACAGGTTAAAAATAACGGAATGATTACAATCCAACATCTACGCCCGGCAATTTTGCGAGAAAGGCTCCCCTAAATGGTTCTGACGGGTGTAAATATTCCCCGTGGGGTTCGTGTGGGTATATGTCAAAAACCCACACAAACGGCAATTTAAACTAAAGATTCCCCAAAAGGGTGGTAAAGCCGGGGCGCATCCGGTAAGCTTGACGGGTCTGGCAATTGCTATGCCCGCATCCGTGCGAGCATGAGTAATGTAGCTGCGAGGTACTCTGCCTCGCGCTCTCCGCCTCACCGCCGCGCAGCAACGACCGAATCGGTCGCGCGCGGGCCACGGCGAGGTCACCCGAGGAGGCCAGTATCCAAACAGACCGAGGCCCCACCCGTGAGGGTGCAGGAGCCTCACATAGAAAGGTAGATTGTGGCTAAGCACAACCGCACCCGCCGTACCGTGCGTCAGTCCCGTGCCCTGGGCATTGCACTGACCCCGAAGGCAGAAAAGTACCTCGAGCGTCGTCCTTACGGCCCCGGCCAGCACGGCCGTGCCCGCAAGAAGGCTGACTCCAACTACGCTACCCAGCTGAAGGAAAAGCAGCGTCTGCGCGCTCAGTACAACATCCGCGAGGCACAGATGCGCCGCGCATACCTCGAGGCAAAGCGTACCGAGGGCCAGACCGGTAAGAACCTGGTCGAGCTGCTCGAGACCCGCCTCGATGCCCTGGTTCTGCGTGCAGGTTTCGCCCGCACCATTGCACAGGCACGTCAGATGGTTGTTCACCGTCACATTCTGGTTGACGGTGTTCGCGTGGACCGCCCCTCGTTCCTCGTCAAGCCCGGCCAGCTGATCCACGTTCACCCCAAGGCTGAGAAGACTGCCCCCTTCCAGGCTGCGGCTGCTGGCGAGCACCAGGCAGTTCTGCCCGAGGTTCCCGCATACCTGAACGTTGAGATTGAGAAGCTGCACGCAAAGCTTGAGCGTAAGCCCAAGCGTGAAGAGATCCCCGTGATCTGCGACGAGCAGCAGGTCGTTGAGTACTACTCGCGTCTGGCATAATCTCGATTTTTCGAGAAGCAACCCGTTCCGTACCGTTTCGGTGGGGGACGGGTTGTTCCCGTTTAAGGGCCCGGCTTGGGGTTCTGCCCCTCGGATGCGGGCTTCGCAGCGGCTTATTCGGGAACCTGTGAATTGTTCAATCCTGGGAGTTTCATGAGAGTTTAAGGGGCGCGAGAAGGAATTTTCGACTAGAATAAGGGATTGAACTGTGTAGACAGTCCGACCGATGCGCCACGGCGGCGCGCCGGTGAGTATGACTATTGACAAGCACCATGCGTTACGCGAAATGAGGTACAGATGACTGGCGGAGATATTGCAGGCCTGATTGCGGCGGGAGTTTTCGCGATTCTCGTGGCGCTGCTGGCCCTTCCCATTATTCGCCTGACCAAGGTGTTTGATGAGCTGATCGTGACGATTCGTTCGCTCAACCAGAGCACCGCGCCGCTCATTGAAGAGGTGACCCGCACCGTGGTGACCACCAACGAGCAGCTCGAGAAGGTTGACGACATCACCTCGAACGTTTCGGATGCCTCCGCGAACGTTTCGGCCCTGTCCTCGCTGGTGACCTCGACCGTGGGCCAGCCGCTGATTAAGGTGGCTTCCTTCTCCTATGGTGTGCGCCAGGCTTTCCGCGGCGGCAACAAGTCCGGCCAGCAGGGTGGCACCTCCGCGGGCGGTGAGAACTAATGGGTCTGCTCCGTTCCGTTCTTCTGCTCGGTGCCGGTGCCGCGGCGGGCTACCTTGCCTCCCGACGCGCCTCCTCTTCCGAGTCCGCACAGCGTACCCCCGGTAGCGCCCTGCTCAAGCGTGAGCACGGCGAGCTGGCCCTCAACCCGGAGTCTCAGATGGCAAAATTCTTCGATTCGCCCCTCGGCAAGCCCCTGCAGCCCTACGCGCTGAAGGCCGTCGAGTTCGCCGCTCGCGTGCGCGAGGGTATGCAGGAGAAGGAGATGGAGCTCAACGCCAAGGTGGAGCGCCAGAAGCAGGACCTGCGTCCCGGTTCCCTCGACACCTGGGAGAGGGGCATGAGCACGACCGAGATTGAGGCCGCAAACCGCCGCATTGCCGAGCACGAGCTCATTGAGGTGGAGTCGCAGATTGCCTCGCTGGAGAAGGCGCGCGAGCAGCGCATCGCCCGCGATCGCGAGCTCGGGGATGACTTCTTCAACTAATTAGACTTTGGCCGAAAGGCCGCCGTCTACCGGACCGACTTGCCCGTCGCGTGAGGGCGTTGGAGGGGCCCATAATGGCCCCTCGATTAGCCATTTTGCGCGCGGAGAGGCACCATAGGTCAGTAGACTATTTAGAATTTCGCACAGATTATTCAAAGGAACGAGATGCTCTCACAGGAGATTTCCAAGCGCTGGATCGATTTCTTCGCTTCCCGCGGCCACACCGTGGTGCCTTCGGCATCGCTGATTTCGAACGAACCCGGCGCCATGTTCACCATCGCCGGCATGGTTCCGTTCATTCCCTACTTCCTGGGCCGTGAGACCCCTCCGTTCTCCCGCGCGACCAGCGTGCAGAAGTGCATCCGCACCCTGGACATCGAAGAGGTCGGTAAGACTGCGCGTCACGGTACCTTCTTCCAGATGGCCGGTAACTTCTCCTTTGGTGATTACTTCAAGGAGCAGGCGATTCCCTTCGCCTACGAGCTGCTGACCACCCCGCAGGATCAGGGTGGTTTTGGTCTGGATCCGGAGCGCCTGTGGGTCACCATTTATGAGGGTGACGACGAGGCGTTCGATATTTGGCACAACAAGGTGGGCTTCCCGGCTGAGCGTATTCAGCGCATGGGCATGAAGGAAAACTACTGGTCCACCGGCCAGCCCGGCCCCGCAGGCCCCGACTCCGAGATTTTCTACGACCGCGGCCCCGCCTACGGTAAGGAAGGCGGCCCGGCGGCTGACGACGACCGCTACATCGAGATCTGGAACCTCGTGTTCATGCAGTACCAGCGTGGCGAGGGCATCGGCAAGGACGACTTCGAGATTCTGGGCGACCTGCCGAAGAAGAACATCGATACCGGTCTGGGCGTTGAGCGTCTGGCCATGCTGCTGCAGGGTGTCGAGAACTTCTACGAGACCGACCAGGTGCGCCCCGTGCTGGATGCGGCGTCCAAGCTCTCCGGCAAGAAGTACCACGGCTCCGAGTCCGCCGAGGACGAGGGCTACGAGGACGACGTGCGCATGCGCGTGGTGGCCGACCACATCCGTTCCTCGCTGATGCTGATTGCCGACGGCGTGACCCCCTCGAACGAGGGCCGCGGCTACATTCTGCGCCGCCTGATGCGCCGCGCGATCCGCGCTATGCGCCTGCTGGGCGTGACCGAGCCCTGCCTGCCCGTGCTGTTCCCGGCTTCGCGTGACGCGATGAAGGGTGCTTTCCCGTACGTGGCTGACGACTTCGAGCGTATCTCCCGCATTGCCTACGCCGAGGAGAAGGCGTTCCTGCACACCATCGAGACCGGTACCGAGCGCCTGGAAGAGGCTGTCGCTGCCGCTAAGAAGGACGGCTCGAACTCCGTTTCCGGCGCCGAGGCCTTCGCACTGCACGACACCTACGGCTTCCCGATTGACCTGACCCTCGAGATGGCCGCCGAGGCCGGCGTGAAGGTTGACGAGAAGGCCTTCCGCGAGCTGATGGCCGAGCAGCGCCACCGCGCACAGGCTGACGCCAAGGCTAAGAAGGGTGCCTTTGCCGACCTCTCCGAGCTGCGTAAGCTCGTGGACGAGCGCGGCTCCATCTTCACCGGTTACACCGAGCTGCGCACCGAGACCAAGCTGCGCGCCATCCTGGTGGACGGCGTGTCCGTGCCCGCCGCCAAGGCCGGCGACAAGATCGAGGTCGTCCTGGACGAAACCCCGTTCTACGCCGAGGCCGGTGGCCAGGCAGCCGACACCGGTGTGATTACCGGTAACGGCTTCATCATTGACGTTCAGGACGTTCAGCAGCCCGTCAAGGGCCTGAGCGTTCACCGCGCCATCGTGCGCGAGGGCGAGGCTCACGTCGGTGCCGATGTTGTGGCACAGGTTGACGTGCAGCGCCGCCGCGACGGTGAGAAGGCACACTCCGGTACCCACATCATCCACGCCGCCCTGCACCAGGTGCTCGGCAAGGAAGCAACCCAGCGCGGCTCCTTCAACAAGGAAGGCTACCTGCGCTTCGACTTCGCGTGGGGCGAGGGCCTGTCCGAGTCCGCTAAGCGCGAGGTAGAAGAGGTTGCTAACCTCGCCATCCGCGACAACCACGAGGTGATTACCCGCGTGATGCCGCTGGCCGAGGCGAAGGCTCTGGGCGCCATGAGCCTCTTCGGCGAGAAGTACGGCGACGTGGTGCGCGTGGTTGAGATTGGCGGCGAGTTCTCCCGCGAGCTGTGCGGTGGTACCCACGTGGGCACCTCTGCCGAGATTGGTTCGCTGTCGCTGCTGACCGAGAGCTCCGTGGGCTCCGGCAACCGCCGCGTCGAGGCCCTGGTGGGTCTGGACTCCTTCAACCACCTGGCAGCTGAGCGCACCCTGGTGAACCAGCTGACCGGCCTGATGAAGGTTCAGTCCTCCGCAGACCTGCCCGAGAAGATTAACCAGACCCTGGCTAAGCTGAAGGCCGCCGAGAAGGAGCTGGCTCAGCTGCGTCGCGAGAAGCTGCAGGCCGAGGCCGGCAAGCTTCTGGAGAACGCACAGACCATCGGCTCCGTGCGCGTTCTGGCCCACAACGCCGGCGAGCTGGACGCCAACGGCGTGCGCGAGCTGGCCCTGGACCTGCGTTCCCGCTTCGGTTCCGAGGCCGCCGTGGTGGCCGTGGCCGGCGTATCTAACGGCCGTCCCGTGATCCTCGTGGCAACCACCGAGGGCGCTCGCTCCGCCGGCGTGAAGGCTGGCGCACTGGTCCGCGTGGCCGCCGGCGTGCTCGGCGGTGGCGGCGGCGGTAAGGACGACGTCGCCCAGGGCGGTGGCCAGGACGCATCCAAGATTGGTGCCGCTCTGGACGCCGTTCGCGACGCTATCGCACAGGCTCAGGCCTAAACATGGCAGAATTCCAGCGCGGAGTGCGGATGGGTGTTGACGTGGGTAAGGCCCGCGTCGGCACCGCCCTCAGCGACCCCGACGGCATCCTCGCCACCCCGCTCAAGACGCTGCGTCGCGACGAGAAGAAGAACTCCGATCGTCGCGTGCTACGCAAGCTGATTGAGGTGAACGAGGTGGTCGAGGTTTTCGTCGGCCTCCCGAAGACCATGCGCGGCGGGGAGTCCTCCTCGACCGAGATGGCTCGGGAATACGCTCAGGCTCTGCGCTCCGAGCTGGACGCCGAAAATAAGACACACATTAACATTTGGCTGGTGGATGAGCGACTCACCACCGTGAGCGCTCACCGTGCACTGCACGAGGCTGGGGTATCCAGCCGAGACTTCAAGACTATGGTTGACCAGGTGGCGGCTGTGAACATTTTGCAGTACAGCCTGGACGCCCTCAAGGCAGGGCAGTCCGTAGCCGGGTACAAGGTGAGCGATCCGGCCCACGAAGAGAACCGACCGCACGAGTTAGAAGGGGCTGCGGTTGGTGCCGTCAATGAAACGGAGAACCTTCAGTGACCGAAAAGAATAAACATTCCGAGGAACACCCCGAAGAGAGCGGTCTGGACCTTTTTCGGCCGACGAAAGCCGATGAGGAAAAAGGCATTACCGGCATTACCTTGGAGCACGAGGTCGTCTCTGTAGCGACCCTGCGTGCTCGCAAGCGCCGTCGCCGCGCCATCATGCTGAGCGCCATGTCGCTCTTCGTGGCGGCCCTGGTGATTATTTCTGCCGCTTTCATCACGCGGTACGACCCGTTCAAGACGCGCGACTACTCCGGCGGCGGTAACGGCACGACCGTGACCTTCACGATCCGCTCGGGCCAGTCCACCGCGCAGGTGGCGAACGAGCTGGAGGCGGCGGGCATCATTGCTGATGCTGATAAGTTCGTTGAGGTGTACACCAAGGAAAGCAAGGGCAAGTACCTGCAGCCGGGCACCTACGAGCTTCAGCAGCACATGAGCAGCTCGAGCGCAATCAACACGATTATCGAGGCGAACAGCAACGTGCTGTACCTGGCGATTCCGCAGGGTAAGCGCGTGACCGAGACCATCGACCTGATCGTTTCCGGTTCTGACGGCGCGTTCACCCGCAAGCAGGTGGAAGAGGCCGTGCAGAACTACACGCAGTACGGCGTGCCGAGCAACTTCCCATCGATTGAGGGTTGGCTGCACCCGGGCGAGTACCGATTCCCGAAGGACACCGACATCAAGAAGGTCATTCAGACCATGGTCGATAAGACCAAGGCCGACCTGAAGGAAGCCGGCGTGAGCGGCGATCAGAAGACCTTCGAGGTGCTGACCATCGCCTCCATCGTGGAGCTTGAGGCTCAGCCGAAGGACTACGTGGCGGTTGCGGGCATCATTGAGAACCGTCTGAACAACCCGGATGGTGAGACCTCCGGCCTGATTCAGTCGGACGCAACCGTGACCTACGGTCTGGGTGTCCGCTCCTACCACCTGACGGAGGAGCAGAAGGCAGACAAGAACAACAAGTACAACACGTACGCGAACAAGGGTCTGCCGAAGGGTCCGATTGGTTCCCCGCAGCTGGCGTCCATCAAGGCCGCCGCCGCTCCGGAGAAGAACCCGTACTACTACTGGGTGACCGTCGACCTGGATTCCGGCGAGACCAAGTACTCCCGCACTTACGCTGAGCACCAGCGTTACGTGGAAGAGTACAACCAGTGGTGCTCGAAGCACCCGGGCCGCTGTAACTAAGCTGCAGCTGATGTAGAGGGCGGGCACCGTTCCCACGAGAGTGGGGCGGTGCCCGCCTTTGCTGTACCCGCTAAAATGGGAGGTGGCCCCCGCGGCCGTCCGTGACCCGGCATTGAGAGCGAAAGAGTATCGATGAAGACTGAACCGTACCGCGAAGCCCCGTATCTTCGCCGCGCCTACGTGCTGGGCCACCCGATTGCCCATTCGCTCTCGCCCGCGCTGCATCGGGCCGCGTACGCGTACCTGGGCGAGGCGAACCTCGAGTACGATCGTCGCGATACCCTGCCCGATGATTTGCCGGCGATTATGCGCGGCGTGCGTAACCCGGCTGGCACCGAGGAAGCCCCGTATATTGCGGGCCTGTCGGTGACCATGCCGCTGAAGACCGCGGTCATTCAGTACTGCGATGAGCTGAGCGAGACCGCCCGCGTGACCGGTGCGGTGAACACGGTGTACCCGCGCGGCGAGAGGGTGCTGGGCGATAACACGGACGTGATTGGCATCGTGAACGCGCTGCTGCACGCGGGTCTGAAGCTGAACCACGAGCGCGACGAGCCCGCCGTGATTGGTGGGGGAGCAACCGCGATTTCCGCCCTGACCGCCCTGCATAAGCTGGGTTACCGCCGCGCGAGCGTGTACGCCCGTTCGTTGCATAAGCTCGGTAGCGTGCAGGAGGCGGCGGACCGCTTGGGCGTTCAGCTGGAGCAGGTTGCGTTGGCTGATTTGCCGCAGAATCTTGCGGAGCGCGGTCATCACCCGGTGGTGTCGACGCTTCCTGCCCATGCGGCGGATGAGTGGGCGAGCCAGCTGAGCGGGCTGAAGGGCGCCTCCGCGACGCACCGGCCGGTACTGCTCGATGTTGCGTATAATCCGTGGCCTTCGGTGCTGGCGAGCGCTTGGGAGGCTAACGGCGGCACGGTGGTTTCTGGCCTGGAGATGCTGCTGTATCAGGCGGTGGAGCAGGTGCTGCTGTTTACCGACCGTGAACTGCAACCCGCCGAACTGCTGGGTCTAATCAATGCGATGTGCGCGGCGGTTGATCTTGCGCCTCGTGCTTCCGTTTCGTGAAAAAAGCGTGCTTTCACTCGCTCAGTAAACAGGCATTTTATACACTATTTATACACGTGAAGAATTATTATTCCTTCCTCCTGCGCTGCGGTGCGGGTGCGATGAAAAGAGGTTAACCTATGGCCCTGCGTTGGCTCACTGCCGGAGAATCCCACGGCGAGGCGCTCGTCGGCATTATTGAGGGCGTACCCGCCGGTGTGGAACTCACCAGCGACATGGTGCGTGACGCCCTGGCTCGTCGCCGCCTCGGCTACGGCCGCGGTGCCCGCATGAAGTTCGAGGAAGACCGCGTGCGCATCCTGGGTGGTGTGCGCCACGGCCTGACTCAGGGCGGCCCGGTCGCTATTGAGATTGCCAACACCGAGTGGCCCAAGTGGACCGACGTGATGAGCTCCGATCCGGTTGACCCCAAGCTGATTGAGCACCGCGCGCGTAACGCGGCGCTGACTCGCCCGCGTCCCGGTCACGCCGACTTTACCGGCATGCAGAAGTACAACTTCTCTGAGGCTCGCCCGGTGCTGGAGCGCGCCTCCGCACGTGAGACCGCGACCCGCGTGGCGCTCGGCGTGGTTGCCGCCCAGATTTTGAAGGCTCTGGGCGTTGAGCTGGTCTCTCACACCGTGGCTGTGGGTGGCGTGCACGCTCCCGAGGGTGCCCCCGTGCCTTCGCCCCGCAACGTTGAGCAGCTGGACGCTGACCCGCTGCGCTGCTTTGACAAGGCGACCTCCGACACGATGGTTCAGCGCGTGGATGAGGCTCACAAGGACGGCGAGACTCTCGGCGGTGTGGTTGAGGTGCTCGCGTACGGTATGCCTCCCGGACTGGGTTCGTACGTGCACTGGGACCGCCGCCTGGACGCGCGCCTTGCCGCAGCGCTGATGGGTATTCAGGCGATTAAGGGCGTTGAGGTTGGCGACGGTTTCGCGACCGCTGACCGCCCGGGCACTGCCGCTCACGATGAGATTTCCATTGGCGAAAACGGTGTAACCCGCGATACCAACCGTGCAGGTGGTATTGAGGGCGGCATGAGCATTGGCGACCTGCTGCGTGTGCGCGCGGCAATGAAGCCCATTGCGACCGTGCCGAAGGCCCTGAAGACCATTGACACTTCCACCGGTGAAGAGGCTCGCGCCCACCACCAGCGTTCGGACGTGTGTGCTGTTCCCGCCGCCGGTGTGGTGGCGGAGGCTATGGTCGCCCTGGTGCTCGCTGAGGCGGCACTGGAGAAGTTTGGCGGCGACTCCATTGGCGAGACTCGCCGCAACATGGATTCCTACCTGGAGGCCATTCCGGCGTCTCTGGCGTGGGAGTCTAACGTGGCTGGTTGGGACGCGTAGTGCCCCTTCCGGTTGAGCCTGCGGGCGTTCACCCCGTCGCGTCGAGCCCCCTGGCGCGTATTGCTGCGGCTGCGCAGCGTGCGCGAGGGGGCGCTTCGCCGCGCCCGGAAACCGGCGCAGAATCCGGTGCGGAACCCGGTGTATCTGCCGCGGCTGAGCGGGTTGTTGAGGCTAAGCCGGCCGAGGTTACCGCTCGCGAGGCTTCTTCCCGCGAACCCGGTGCGGGGGGCGAACCCGGTGCGGGGGGCAAACCCGGTGCGGGTGCCGAATCTAACGCGGGTTCCGAGGCTGCCGGCTCGGCTTCCTCTGTGCGCACGGCTTCTCGCGTGCCGACCCCGGCCGACCTGATGCGTTCGGGTGTTCGCCCCCTGCCCGCCGCTCCCGTGAGCGCGCGGGGCGTGCGTCTGTACGCCTCCTCGGTGTCTGAGGATGCCGACCCGGCGCTCGGCCTGGACGAGGACCTGCGCCTGAAGCTGCTCAGCGCCCTGCAGGGCATGGCTGAGGAGGAGCCTCGCGAGGAACCCGCGAAGGCGGAAGTTCCCAAGCCCGCAGCTCCAAAACCGGCCGCGCCCAAGCCGACTGTGCCTAAGCCGGCACCTCCGAAGCAGGCTCAGCCCGCGGCGGGGGAGAGCGCAACCTCTGCCCCCGTTCCTGCTCCCGCGCAGAAGGCCGAACCCCAGCCCGCGCCGGCACAGACCGAAACTTCCGCGGCTCCCGCGCCCAAGCACGCTGTGGCTAAGCCGCTACGTCCGACCCCGGCGCTATTCGGCAAGGTGCAGGTTTCTGCGGCTGAGTCTGTGGCTGAGGAAATCACGGCGGTGGACTCCGCCGAGGCCGCGGCCGAGATTGAGGCGCGCGCCGCATCCGAGGCGGAGCTGAACGCCGAGCTCGAGCCCGGTGAACTCGAGCCCGTTGAACTTGAGCCCGGCGAGATCGAGGAGTCCGCCCGCATCCACCCCCAGCAGGTGCGCGAGATGCACGAGAACTTTGCCGAGCAGTCGCGCCCCATCGTGCTCATTGGCCCCATGGCGGCCGGTAAGACCTACATTGGCACGCACCTGGCGCGTTTCTACGGCTACGAGTTCCTTGACGCCGACCAGCTGATCGTGGAACGCTACGGCGAGGTTTCCGAAATTTTTGAGATTTTCGGTGAGGCGCACTTCCGCGAGCTGGAACGCAAGACCATCGAAGAGGTGCTGACCTCCCCGGTGTACCGCAACACGGTGTTTTCGCTCGGTGGCGGCGCGCCCATGACCGATTCGGTTGCGGAGCTCCTCAAGGACGAGTGCGTGGTGTACATTCTGGTTGATGCCGAGACCGTCACCCCGCGCATTACCGGCAATAAGACCCGCCCGCTGCTGCAGCCGAACCCGGTGGAGCGCTGGACCGACATTTTTGAGCGTCGCCGCAGCCGCTATGAGGAGCTGGCGCACTTTACCCTGGACGCTCGCGGCGGCCGACCCATTACCGAGATGACCGCAGAGATTCAGGCGTACGTCACCGCCAGCCGCAAGGCGCGGGCGAACAACTCCTGACACCCCTCCTACCCCCACTCTCCTGTGAAAGGACACATGATGAGCACTCAGCCCACCCCCACTTTCGGTGCCTCCGGCGCGGAAGATATCACCCGCATCCCGGTGACCGGCAGCTCCCCGCGTGAGAACTATGAGGTTCTCATCGGCCACAACCTGCTCGGTAAAATCCCCGAAATTCTGGGCAACCGCACCAAGAAGGTGCTCGTGATTCACCCGCGTGCCCTGCGTTCCACCGGTGAGCTGGTCATGGAAGACCTGCGCGCCATGGGCTACGAATCGTTTAGCGCCGAAATCCCGGACGCTGAGGAGGCAAAGCACTACCAGGTGGCGGCGTTCTGCTGGCAGGTGCTCGGTCAGAACGACTTCACCCGCACCGACGCGATCATCTCCGTGGGTGGCGGCGCCATTACCGACGTTGCCGGCTTCGTGGCGGCAACCTGGCTGCGCGGCGTGCGTGTTATTCACATTCCGACCACCCTGCTCGGCATGGTGGACGCCGCCGTGGGCGGTAAGACCGGCATCAACACCGCCGAGGGTAAGAACCTGGTCGGCGCGTTCTGGCCGCCCGCCGCGGTGCTCTGCGAGATTGGCACCCTGCGCACCCTGCCCGAGCACGAGTTGCTGACCGGCATGGGTGAGGTCGTCAAGTGCGGCTTCATCGCAGACCCCGAAATCCTTGACCTGATTGAGGCGAACCCGCAGGCCGTGCGCGACTCGCAGTCCGCCGTGATGCGTGAACTCATTGAACGCAGCGTGCGTGTGAAGGCTGAGGTGGTCTCCGAGGACCTGCGCGAATCCGGCCGTCGCGAGATTCTGAACTACGGCCACACCCTGGCCCACGCGATTGAGCGTAACGAACGCTACCAGTGGCGTCACGGCGCGGCAGTGTCTGTCGGCATGGTCTACGCCGCCGAACTGGCGCTGGCAACCGGCCACGCCGACGAGGAGCTCGTGGCGCGTACCCGCCGCATCCTGGAGTCGCTGGGCCTGCCGACCTCGTACAAGGCGGACGCATGGCCCCAGCTACTCGAAGCGATGCGCCGCGACAAGAAGGCACGCGGCAACCTGCTGCGCTTCATCATTCTTGACGGTTTGGCTCGCCCGCGCGTGTACGAGGTGCCGGACGATTCGATTCTGTACATGACCTACCAGGAGATTACCGAGTAGGTGGTGAGTCCCGTATATTTGCCGGACGCACTCGGCACATGCCCGCCGCATATGGCAGTCAGCATGCGCCAGCCGGGCGGGGTGCCACAGAAAAACTGTGGCGCCCCTGCTAGGCAAATTCGGGCGCATCCGGTAGAATATACGGGACATATTTTTGCTCATTGAAAACTTAGCGCCTCGCCGGTGTATCACTACGGCGTGAGCGTCGATGACACGAAGGAGAGCCCCATGGCATCCACTACCGATATTAAGAACGGCGCCGTCCTGAAGATTGACGGCAACCTCTGGTCCGTCGTAGAGTTCCAGCACGTTAAGCCCGGTAAGGGTGGCGCATTCGTCCGCACCAAGCTGCGCAACGTTACCTCCGGCAAGGTCGTCGACCGTACCTTCAACGCTGGCGCTAAGATTGAGACCGCAACCGTTGACCGCTCCGACTACCAGTACCTGTACCAGGACGGCGACGACTACGTCTTCATGGACATGAAGACCTACGACCAGATCAACGTTCCCGCAACCGTTGTCGGCGACGCAGCAAACTACATGCTCGAGTCCCAGACCGCAACCATCGCAATGCACGAGGGTAGCCCCCTGTACATCGAGCTGCCCGCATCCGTGGTCCTCGAAATCACCTACACCGAGCCCGGCCTGCAGGGTGACCGCTCCACCGGCGGCACCAAGCCCGCAACCGTTGAGACCGGCTACGAGATTCAGGTTCCCCTGTTCCTGGAGACCGGCACCAAGGTCAAGGTTGACACCCGCACCGGTGAGTACCTCGGTCGCGTGAACGACTAATGAATTCGCGTACGAAAGCCCGATTGCGCGCCCTCGAAGTGCTCTTCGAGGCGAATCAGCGCAACGAAGATTATATTGAGGTACTCCGCCGCCGCCGACTGTACACGGTAGCGCAGATTTCTGCTTACTCTGAGGAAATCATTCGTGGCGTCCGCGACCACGACGAAGAGATTCGCGAGTTTGTTGAGACTTACGCCCGTGACTGGTCCTTCGAGCGTATGCCCGCCGTGGACCGTGCCGTGCTGCGTATTGGCACTTGGGAGCTTCTGTACAATGACGAAGTTCCGGATGCTGTCGCAATTTCTGAGGCTGTCGGTCTGGCGCGTGTGCTGTCCACGAATGAATCTCCGAAGTTCGTGAACGGTCTGCTGGATAAGCTCCGTCAGGTGAAGCCGACCCTGCTCGCGTAAGACATTCCGCCGCGGCCTGCCCGCCAGCCTGTAGCTGGTTGGTTTGTTGCCGTTGAGGATGCACCCGCAGGGGAGCGTACGTGAACCCCCCCCGCCGTGCTGTAGTTCGCTACAGGACGGCGGGGGGTTTTCTGTGTCTAGGCTGCGCCTGTTGCAGTCGAGGCTTCACCGGACAACGCGGGCGGGGGAGTGCCCCCTCTGCGGCGCTGAGCGCCTTGAGGACGGAGCCCCCGCCCCGCGTGCCCGGTATGCGCCTCGTTCAGTATCAGCTACTCGCCTTGGGCAGCTGCGAAGGCCCCGTGTGCACGGTGGGGCTCTCTTGACGCTAGGAACCTTGCCAGGCTAGGCGTTGTCCTCCAGAACCTCGAAGCGGGGGAGCGTACCCACCAGCTTCTGAGTCTCCAGCGAGACAGTCACCAGGCGCTTAATCAGGTCTACGATATACCGCGGGTTATTGACGGCGCGGCAGTAATCGTTCGGGTCATTCGTAATGAGCGACTTCTTATCGGTCTTCACCTGGTAACGGTCAATGACCCACTCCAGTGCGGAACGGTTACCCATCAGGATGTAGTTGTAGACTTCATCAGGGATGCCCTTGAGGGTCAGGTGACCGTTGTACTTGATGCGAGTCTTATCCTTCTTAGGACCAAACTGCAGCTTCTGCACCCGGTAGAACTCGAAGCGTTCCTCAAGGTCCTCGGGGGCGGGGGAGGAGACTACCTCATCGAGAGGGTAGGGCGCCACGCTCTCGTAACCCAGATGGAGCTCAGCCAGGGCGCGACCAGCACGCGAGTACTCCCAGAAGCCCTTCGCCAGCGGGATGCGCGGGAGCATCTTCTTCAAGTCCGCCGCGTACTTCTCACGGTACTCGGGGTGGTGCAGCAACGCGTAGATGTAGTAGAAGATATCTTCCTTCGCGATACCCTCGTCACCATAGGTGCTGCGGTATGCCGCCAGGGTAGCGTCGGTAATGTTCTCCTTGCGGGTATAGCCGTCCACGACCTCGCCGCCGCCCAGGTTGAGGTTGAATCCTCCGTCATCCTCAACGACCGGCTCATAGGTGTAGAGGCTGAACACCTGCAAAGAAGTTGCAACGCCAAGCGCAGGAAGCATATCGATGGCCAGTGCGTAGAATTCACCGGCAGAGCCCGGACCAGGGAGAGTAATTACGATATTCTCGTGCGCCGGGGTCGGGAAGAGCTTCGGAAGCTGGTACACGCAGTTGTTGAACTGGTTACTCGCGTCGAAGTAGAGGGCCTGCTTGCAGAACGGACGGTACAGCGAAGTGCGCACCTTCGAGGGGTCAAAGACGCCCTTCTTGCCGCGGGCCACATCGCTCTTGTTCACTCGGTCCCAGCTAAACTGCGTCGAGTCGAAGTCGATGAAGTCCTCAACCTTAATCTTCTTCGCGGCTCCGTCGGCCTGCTGGTAGCGATCGACCTCGGAGTTGTAGAACTCAATCATGCGTCGCACGTTCTCCTCGACCGCGCGTGCCGAGAAGTTGTACACCCATGCGTCACGGTTACTCTTGAGGCCATTCGAGTAGAGCTGGAAAACGCCCGGAGTGTTCGGCTTGCCCTTGGTCGCCTTATCGCCAATGGGCTGGTAGGTGTCGTACTTCTCATCGCGCTGGTTAATCCAGTCGGCAGCCTCATTGGGAACGATGACCTCCCACTCGGTATGCGCGATGGAACCCTCCCGGGCAATAATATCGAGCTTCTCCTCGCGGCTCAGGTAGTCGCCAATATCGCGGTAGTGCAGTACGGCCTCGCCCGTGTGCGAGGGGTCCTTCACAAGCACGCAAATGGTCACAGGGGTACGGGAACCCGAACCGAAAATCTTGCCGCCCTCGCGGCGAGACTGCTCGCCCGAGGTACGCTGGTTACCGCGCAGATTGTACACGTACAGCTTCGAGAACTCGTCCACCAGACACTTACGCAGGCCATCCGCCGCGTTGCCGTCGATGAAGGAGCCGTTGGACACGAAAGCGATGACACCGCTATCCTTCACACGGTCGGATGCCCAGCGAATCGCACGAATATATGAGTCGTAGATGCTGTTCTTCAGCGTGGCCGTAGAACGCGCGACGTAGGTATTCTCGATGCGCTCATCCAGCTTGGGGTACTTCTCGTTCTGGTTATTATCGTTCGCGCTGTTCTGACCCGAGGAGTACGGCGGGTTCATCACAATCACCCGAATATCCTGCTCAAGCTCGCGCTCCGCGCGCTCGCTATTGGCGCGGAACGCCGGCAGGTTCAGGTGGTGCGAAGACTCGGAGAGCTGGAAGGTATCGGTCAGCACCATGCCGTTGAACGGCACGTACTCCGAGCCCAGGCCGTGTTCCTTCGCCACCTCACCGTACACCGTCTCGATGTTAATCGCCGCAATGTAGTACGAGAGCAGCACAATCTCATTCGCGAACAGCTCGCGGGTGTACTTGCGCTCCAGGTCCTCGGGGCGAATCAGACCCAGCTGCAACAGTCGGGTGATAAACGTACCGGTGCCCACGAAGGGCTCAATAATGCTCACACCCTCATCAGAGAGCGACTTGCCGAAGGACTCCCGCAGAGCCACATCCGCCGAGCGGAGGATGTAGTCCACCACCGGAACCGGGGTGAAGACAATACCCAGGCGTTCCGCAATGCGCGGGAAGGCGTTCTGGAAGAACTTATCGTAAAGGTCCTTAATCACGTGCTGCTTCGCCGCCGCGTTATCAAGGTCCTTCACACGGCGCTGAACCGACTCGTAGAAGGCCGACAGCGACTCGCGCTCCTTCTCAAAGGCCGCGTTCGCGTTCAAGTGGTCCACCACGTTCTGCATGGCAAGCGAAATCGGGTTCAGCTCGGTAAAGCGGTGCCCGGCGAACATCGCGTCAAAGACAGGCTGGGTAATGAGGTGCTGTGCCAGCATCTCGATGGCCTGGTCCTCGTCAATCGCGGGGTTCAGGGTCTGCTGCAGACCCTCCACAAACTGAGCGAAGACGGTGCGCAGTTCGCTTTCGGGGCTCGCTTCATCCAGCAGGTGACGAATCATCGTGATGTGGCGGCCCGCAATGGTCGCAATATCCTTCGACCAATCGTCCCAGTACTCGCGGGTACCCACCTTGTCCACAATCTTGGCGTACACGCCGTCCTTCCACTCCTGCGCGGGGAAGGTCAGGGTCGTCTGCTCACCCGGAGTGATGGAATCCTCCGGCGCCTCGGTATCGTTCGCGCCGATGCTGTCCTTCTCCTTCTTCGGGGCCAGGTCAACGGTCTGCACAATAATCGACTCGGGGTCAGAAGCGTTCAGCTCAATCTGGTGAATCGTCGCGTCCATACGCTCATCGTGCGCGCGAAGCGCCTGCAGCACCTGCCAAACCACCTTGTAGCGTTTATTGTCGCTCAGCGCCTGAGCGGTTGACATGCCGTCGGGAATAGCAATCGGCAGAATAATATAGCCGTACTTCTTACCCTCGGCGCGGCGCATCACGCGGCCCACGGCCTGAATGACGTCCACCATCGAATTGCGAGGGTTCAGGAAAAGCACCGCGTCAAGGTTCGGAACGTCCACGCCCTCGGTCAGACAGCGCGCGTTCGTCAGGATACGACAAATCGGGCCCTCCTCATTCGGCTCCTGCTTGAGCCAGTTCAGGAGCTCGGCACGGCTCTGCGCGTTAAAGCCGCCGTCAATGTGGCGAACCTGCACGCCCAGGTCGTCGGTCAGGTCGTCGTTCTCGCGGTTGCGCAGGTTAATGCGCACGAGGTCCTCGAACTCGCGCTCAATCTTCTGGGAATCCTTAATCGAGCGGCTGAAGGCCACGGCACGCTTCATAGGTGCGAGGTCGTCGCCGAAGGAAGCCTCCAGCTCACCGCTGCGGCGCTTGGCGAGGCCGTTCCAACAGCCCACCAGCTTCGCCACGTCATCAATGGCGAGCTCGTTGGACTCATCGGCCAGAAGGTTCTGGAAGGAGGTCGCAATCTGCGATTCGGAAACGCCCAGCACCAGCACCTTGTAATCGGTCAGCAGGCCCTTCTCCACGGCCTCGCCGAAGCCGATACGGTAGAACACCGGACCGAAAGTATCCATGTCATCCATGGAACAGAGTACGGCGGCCTTCTCGCTCGCCTGGAACTTCGTGTCCTCATTAAAAATCTTGGGGGTAGCCGTCATGTAGACGCGCTTGCGGCCTGCAACCCACTTATCGTCGTGAATCTTCACGAAGTTCGACTCCGACTCGTCCGCCAGGGTCACGCCGGTCGTGCGGTGCGCCTCATCGCAGATAATCAGGTCAAACTCGCCAACACCCGCAGCCTGAGCCGCAGACACAGCATCAATGGAGTGGTAGGTGGAGAAGACCACCTCGAGGCCCTCATCCAGCGGGTTGGCGTTCATCGCGGCGGCCAGCTCGGTACCGTCCGTCGTAGCGGGCAGCTGCAGGTCCTCAACACGCAGGTCGGCCAGGTCGGCGTTAGCGCCACCGCGCTTCTTCTCGCGGCCCACCTTGGAATCGGAGCACACCGCGTAAGCGTGGAACGGGCCCTCAATCTCGTTCGAGAACTCCGAAATGGACTGCGACATGAGCGCCAGGGAAGGCACCATGAAGAGCACACGCGCGTGGCCGCCATTCTGCTCGGCAAACTTCTCGGCCAGGCGAATCGCGGTGAAGGTCTTGCCGGTACCGCAGGCCATAATCAGCTGACCGCGGTCGTCCTTCTGCAGACCTTTCAGAGTCCTTGTAATGGCGATGTCCTGGTGCGGGCGGAGCTCCTTATGCGGCTTGTAACCGACCTGCTGCTCGCCCGGGTCATCCAGGGAATAGGTCGACCAGTCGATATTGGAATCACGGAAAGTCTGCAGGCCCATACGCTGCACGGGAAAGCGCTGTTCCTCCAGCATCTTCTCCGCGTTCTTCGACCACTTATCGGTCGTGGACACGATGATGCGGTGCGTAAACGGCTTACGACCGGAGGCCGAAATAAAGGAATCGATATGTTCCTTAGCAATCGTGCTGTGCTCATCGTAGAACTTGCACTGAATGGCGGTCACGCCGCCGTCAACGTTCTCGGCCACCAGGTCGATGCCAATATCGCCGAAGTTCTCGCGGCCATCCCAGTCCTTCCACAGGTACACCTTCTTATACAGGCGGCTCTGGATGCTGTCCTTAGTCAGGAACTCCTTGGTCAGACGCTCCAGGCGGTCACCCTGATCGCGCGTATGGAGTGCCGTGGTTCGAAGCTGGTGAAGCAGATTGTCAAAGGCCATCGACGTCTTCGTCGAAACGTCGGCCGGGGTGCCGGAGGCGGTCATGAACTCTCCCAGTGGTGTGAGTCGATAGATGTCGTACCCCATTATCTTATCCGGTGGGGCGCCGGGACGCGGGCCCGAGTGTCACCGCGGGCCCGCCCTATACCCGCTCTCGCCGAACCTGAACGTAGCCTGTGAACTGTGGTACCCTACTAGAAGCACAAAACCTTTAAATCCGTCCCGTGAGGCGGGGAAGGAGACGGCTATGTCGGGGACAAGTGTACCCGCAACCGGTACGAACCGGGCTGCCCACGTGGCCACCACCGCGCAGCCTGAACCGCTGCATCCCGCAGCACTCGGGGGCCATCAATCGGCGACCCCTCACTCGCAGCAGGCGACCACCGTCGGTCGCACCATCCTCAGCGAGGACGAAATTCGCCGCGCCCTCACCCGCATCGCCTACGAAATCATCGAAACCAATAAAGGCGTAGACAACCTCGTACTCATCGGCATCCGCTCCCGCGGCGTGCCCCTCGCGGCGCGACTCGCCGCACGCATCCAAGCCCTCGAGCCGACCTTCACCGCAGAAGACCGCCTCGGCGCCCTGGACATCACCGCCTACCGCGACGACCAGCGCGACGCCCCCGAACCGCAAACAGCGGGGGAGAGCCTCATGCCCGCCGTCGGCATCGAAGGCAAAACCGTAGTCCTCGTTGACGACGTCCTCTACTCCGGCCGCACCGTACGCGCCGCCCTCGACGCGCTCAACGCCCACGGACGGCCCGCCCTCGTACGCCTGGCGGTCCTCGTAGACCGCGGACACCGGCAACTACCCATCCGCGCCGACCACGTGGGCAAAAACCTGCCCACCAGCGCCAGCGAAACCGTACGCGTCGTACTCACCGAAACCGACAACGCAACAGACCGAGTTGACATTATCCAGCTGGGAGGGCTCTCATGAAGCATCTGCTCGACACCCGCGAACTAACCCGCGAAGAAGCCATCGAAATCCTCGACGTCGCCGACTACATGGCGCAGGTCAAGGCCGAAAACCGCACCCTGAACGTGCTCAACGGCAAGACCGTCGTCAACCTCTTCTTCGAGGACTCCACCCGAACCCGCCTCTCCTTCGAATCCGCCGAGAAGCGCCTGGGCGCCGCCGTCACCAACTTCTCCGCATCTGGCTCCTCCCTGTCTAAGGGCGAGTCGCTCAAGGACACCGCGCAGACCCTCAAGGCGATTGCCGCGGATGCGTTCGTGATCCGCCACTCGGCATCCGGCGCACCGCAGCGCCTCGCCGAGGCAGGCTGGACCGACATTCCCGTGCTCAACGCGGGCGACGGCACCCACGCACACCCCACTCAGGCACTGCTCGACGCCGTGTCCCTGCGCCAGTACAAGGCAGAACGCGACGGCCTCGACAGCCCCCGCGGCACCGACCTGTCCGGCATGCGCGTGCTCATCGTCGGCGACATCCTGCACTCGCGCGTGGCACGCTCCAACCTCTGGCTGCTGCACACCCTCGGCGCGCAGGTCGTCTTCGTCGCACCGCCGACCCTGCTGCCGCTGAACACCGCCTCCTGGGTTGAAGAGGCCGGCCTGGAAATCTTCCACGACTTCGACGAAGCTATCGCCACCAACCCCGACGCCGTGATGCTGCTGCGCATCCAGAAGGAACGCATGCGCGCCGCGTACTTCCCCTCCGCCGAGGAGTACACCGACCTGTGGGGCCTGACCGCCGAACGCTTCGCAACCCTGCAGGCACAGCCGCAGCCGGTCGCAATCCTGCACCCGGGCCCCATGAACCGCGGCCTGGAAATCTGCACCGAAGCCGCCGACGCCGCCAACTCCTGGGTTCTGCGCCAGGTCAGCAACGGCGTGGCGCTGCGCATGGCGGTGCTCTACCTGCTTCTGACCGACGGCTCCAGCGCCAAGCTCTACGCCGGCGACGAATCCTAAACGACCTTCCTAACGAGAGGAACCAACACCATGAGCAAGTACCTGATTAAGGGCGCAAGCCTCTACGGCGAAAAGGTCGCCGACATCCTCATCGAGGACGGCGTGATTAGCCGCATCGCCGAGAACATTGACGCCGCGGATGCACAGGTCGTCGAGGCGGCAGGCCAGGTGGCGCTGCCCGGCCTGGTGGACATCCACACCCACCTGCGTCAGCCCGGCTATGAGGCATCCGAAACCGTCGAAACCGGCACCCGCGCTGCGGCCCTGGGTGGCTACACCGCGGTGTTCGCCATGGCGAACTCCCTGCCCGTGGCAGACACCGCCGCCGTGGTTGAGCAGGTGGACCGCCTCGGCAAGGAATCCGCATGGTGCCGCGTGCAGCCCATCGGCGCCGTGACCGTGGGCCTGAAGGGCGAGCGCCTCTCCGACATCGGCGGTATGGCGAACTCCACCGCGAATGTGCGCGTGTTCTCTGACGACGGCATGTGCGTGTACGACCCCGCCGTGATGCGCCGCGCCCTCGAATACGTCAAGACCTTCGACGGCGTGATCGCGCAGCACGCGCAGGAGCCGCGCCTGACCGAAGGGGCCCAGATGAACGAAGGTAAGGTGTCCGCTGACCTGGGTCTGGCCGGTTGGCCCGCCGTCGCTGAAGAAGCCATTATTGCCCGCGACGTGCTGCTGGCCGAGCACCTGAACTCCAAGCTGCACATCTGCCACCTGTCCACCAAGGGCTCCATTGAGGTTGTGCGCTGGGCTAAGTCCCGCGGCGTGAAGGTGACCGCGGAGGCAACCCCGCACCACCTGCTGCTCACCGACGAGACCGCCCGTAGCTACGACCCGGTGTTCAAGGTGAACCCGCCGCTGCGCACCGAAGAGGACGTTCTGGCCCTGCGCCAGGCGGTTGCCGACGGCATCATCGACGTGATCGGTACCGACCACGCACCGCACCCGGCCGAGACCAAGGAATGTGAGTGGGCCTGCGCCGCGAACGGCATGACCGGCCTGGAGCAGGCGCTGTCCATCATCCAGATGACCCTGGTCGACACCGGTATGATTACCTGGCGCGACGTGGCACGCATCCTCTCCGAGGAGCCCGCTAAGATTGGCCGTCTGGACCACGAGCAGGGCCGCCCGCTGGCCGAGGGCGAACCGGCCAACATTGTGCTGGTTGACCCGAAGGCTACCCGCGTGATTAAGCCGGAGGAGCAGGCCACCAAGGGTAAGAACAACCCCTACCGCGGCATGGAGGTTCCCGGCTCGATTCGCGCAACCTTCTACGCCGGCCACCCGACCGTGCTGAACGGCGAGCTGGCCACCCCGCGCAAGTAACCCGCTCCGCTCACCTGTCGCGCCGCTAAACCCGCGAGGCGAACGTACGTGGCGACCGTGCCCGGCGGTGGCGAGTTCAGGCCCGCCACCGCCTCGCCGGGAGGTTCAACCGCGCCGGGAGCACCGCCCCCCAACCCCACCAACCCAGGCCGAGACAATCGACCGCGACACCAACCGAAAGAGAGAACCCACGTGGGAAAGCTCATCACCGCCATCGTCTGCCTGGCCCTCGTGGCCCTGTGCATCTACGGCATGTGGCACGGATGGCGCTCGCGCCTGGCCCGCCAGTCCAACATGTTCGGTTCCCTCAAGGAAGTTCCCGAACGCTACGAGGGTCTGACCGCCGACGCCGCCTTCGAGGGTGAGTACATCAGCACCACGATCTTCGGTAACTGGCTGGACCGCGTGGGATTCGATTCGCTCGGCTTCAAGAGCAAGTCCACCCTGCTGGTCTACCCCGACAGCATCATCTTCACCCGCGACGGGGCGAAGGACCTGTGGATTCCGGCGAAGAAGCTCTCGGTCATCACCACCGACCGAGGCATAGCCGGCAAGGTTGTGGAGAAGGACGGCCTGATTGTCATCGGCTGGACCCTCGACGGTCACCGCGTGCAGACCGGCTTCCGCACCCGCTACGCTGAGGATAAGCAGGCGGCCCTGGAGGAGCTGCGCCGCATCGCCCCGAACGCGGTGGATGCGCCCGAAAAGTGGGCGGCAGACCCCGCCGAGGGCACCGAGCAGGCCAAGTAGGCGGCGCAACGCACCCCGGCACTTCCGGCAACATACCTCGGCCCCGAAGCCGAACACGACACAGCACGACACCCTAGATTTAGCCCGGGCGGGCAGAACAGCCCGCCCCGGCAGCAAGAGACTATCCCCAACGCACCGAGCGGCACTCACCGCAAGGCCCGCGGGGGAGAGCACCACAGAAAAGGAAAAGAGAGCATGACTGACATGACACGATCCGGTGCCCTGCGTACGGACCGCGCGCTACTCGTCCTCGAGGACGGCACCGTCTACCGCGGCTACGGCTACGGCGCAACCGGCGCATCCCTGGGCGAGGTAGTATTCTCCACCGGCATGACCGGCTACCAGGAGACCCTCACCGACCCCTCCTACGCGGGTCAGATTGTGGTTCAGACCGCTCCGCACATCGGCAACACCGGCGTGAACACCACCGACGCCGAGTCCCGCAAGATTTGGGTTGCCGGCTACGTGGTGCGTGACGCCGCACGTGTGGCATCCAACTGGCGTTCCGAGCGTACCCTCGACGAAGAGCTCATCGAGCAGGGCATCGTCGGTATTCAGGGCATTGACACTCGCGCCCTGACCCGCCGCCTGCGTTCGAGCGGTTCGATGCGTGCGGGCGTGTTCTCCGGTGAGCACGCCGAGCGCCCCGAGGCCGAGTTGCTGGAGGAGGTGCGCGCCTCCGAGCCCATGGCCGGCCGCAAGCTCGCCGACATCGTCTCGGTCGACACCGCCTACACCGTCGAGCCGCACCAGCACAACTGGTTCGCACCCCCGGTCGCGACCATCGTCGCCCTGGACCTGGGCATCAAGTCGATGACCCCGCAGCGTTTCGCTGAGCGCGGCGTGCGCGTGCACGTGCTGCCCGCAAGCGCAACCCTCGAGGACATCTACTCCTACAGCCCCGACGGCGTGTTCTTCTCCAACGGCCCCGGTGACCCCGCAACCGCCGACGAGCAGGTTGAGCTGCTGCAGGGCGTGCTGCGCAAGGGCACCCCGTTCTTCGGCATCTGCTTCGGTAACCAGCTGCTCGGCCGTGCCCTGGGCTTCGGCACTTACAAGCTGCTCTTCGGCCACCGCGGCATCAACCAGCCGGTCATGGACAAGACCACCGGCAAGGTCGAAATCACCGCCCAGAACCACGGCTTCGCTGTGGACGCCCCCATCGGCGAGTACGTCACCGCACCGAACGCAGAGTTCGGCGAGGTCATGGTCTCCCACGTCGGCCTGAACGACAACGTGGTGGAGGGCCTGATCTGTAAGGACATTCCGGCCTTCTCGGTTCAGTACCACCCCGAAGCCGCCGCGGGTCCGCACGACTCCGCCTACCTCTTTGACCGTTTCATTGACCTGATGGTCGCAACCAAGACTGCAAAGGAAGCCTAAATGCCTCGTCGTACCGACCTTAACAGCGTCCTCGTCATCGGTTCCGGCCCGATCGTCATCGGTCAGGCAGCGGAATTCGACTACTCCGGCACCCAGGCGCTGCGCGTGCTGAAGGAGGAGGGCGTGCGCGTCATCCTCGTGAACTCCAACCCGGCAACCATCATGACCGACCCTGAGTTTGCGGACGCCACCTACATTGAACCCATCACCCCCGAGGTGATCGAGAAGATTATCGCGAAGGAAAAGCCCGACGCTATCCTGCCGACCCTGGGCGGCCAGACCGCTCTGAACGCGGCCATCGAGCTGGGCGAGCGCGGCATCCTCGAGAAGTACAACGTCGAGCTGATTGGCGCGAACATTGACGCCATCAACCTCGGCGAGGACCGCGAGGCCTTCAAGGGCGTCGTGGAGCGTGCCGGCGGCGAGTCGGCCCGCTCGGTCATCGTCCACTCCATGCCGGAGGCCCTGGAGGCCGCCAAGGAGCTCGGCTACCCGATGGTGGTTCGCCCCTCCTTCACCATGGGTGGTCTCGGCTCGGGCATGGCGTACAACGAGGAAGACCTCTACCGCATCGCCGGCGCCGGTATTCAGTACTCGCCCACCAGCGAGGTCCTGCTCGAGGAGTCCATCCTCGGCTGGAAGGAATACGAGCTGGAGATGATGCGTGACACCAACGACAACGTCGTGGTCGTCTGCTCCATCGAGAACTTCGACCCCGTGGGCGTGCACACCGGTGACTCCATCACCGTGGCCCCCGCACTGACCCTGACCGACCGTGAGTTCCAGAAGCTGCGCGACATCGCAATTAACGTGATTCGCGAGGTTGGCGTGGACACCGGTGGCTGCAACATCCAGTTCGCTATCGACCCGAAGACCGGCCGCGTCATCGTCATTGAGATGAACCCGCGCGTGTCCCGCTCCTCGGCGCTCGCATCGAAGGCTACCGGCTTCCCGATCGCGAAGATTGCGACCAAGCTGTCGCTGGGCTACACCCTGGACGAGATTCCGAACGACATCACCCAGAAGACCCCGGCCTCCTTCGAGCCGACCCTGGACTACGTGGTCGTGAAGGTTCCGCGCTTCGCGTTTGAGAAGTTCCCGGCTGCCGACCCGACCCTGACCACCACCATGAAGAGCGTGGGCGAGGCCATGGCCCTGGGCCGTAACTTCACCGAGGCTCTGCAGAAGGCCATGCGTTCGCTCGAGCAGAAGGGCGCCTCCTTCTCGTTCAAGCCGCTGACCCTCTCCGAGGTGGAGCTGGCCGAGCTGATTGAGAAGACCAAGGTTCCCACCACCCAGCGTATCTACCAGGTTCAGCAAGCTCTGCTGGCCGGCGCAACCGTGGAGCAGCTGCACGAGGCCACCAAGATTGACCCGTGGTTCCTGGATCAGCTGGTGCTGCTGAACGAGGTGGCCGGCGTGGTCTACGAGAAGCGTGACCACCTGGATCCGGAGACCCTGAAGCTGGCCAAGCGCCACGGCTTCTCGGACGCACAGATTGCCGAGATTATCGGCTCCTCCGAGGACGTTGTGCGCGGCGTGCGTCACGCCCTGGGTATCCGCCCGGTCTTCAAGACCGTGGACACCTGCGCCGCCGAGTTTGAGGCGTTCACCCCGTACCACTACTCCTCCTACGACCTGGAGGACGAGGTCGCTCACCACGAGAAGCCCTCGATTATGATTCTGGGTTCGGGCCCGAACCGCATCGGCCAGGGTATCGAGTTCGACTACTCGTGCGTGCACGCCTCTATGGTGCTGCGTTCGCTCGGTTACGAGACCGTCATGGTCAACTGCAACCCCGAGACCGTTTCGACCGACTACGATATCTCGACCCGCCTGTACTTCGAGCCGCTGACCCTTGAGGACGTGCTCGAGATTGTTGAGTCGGAGCGTCGTACCGGCGGTCTGAAGGGCGTGTTCGTGCAGCTCGGCGGCCAGACCCCGCTGAAGCTGGCTCGTGCCCTGAAGGATGCGGGCGTGCCGATTCTGGGCACCACCCCCGAGGCCATCGACCTGGCCGAGGACCGCGGCGAGTTCTCCCGCGTGCTGGAGGAGGGCGGCCTGATTTCGCCCAAGAACGGCACCGCGTTCACCTTCGAGGGCGCTAAGCGCATCGCCGACGAGATCGGTTACCCGGTTCTGGTTCGCCCCTCGTACGTGCTGGGCGGCCGCGGCATGGAAATCGTCTACGACGAGGCTAACCTGGCCCGCTACCTGGAGAACGCTACCGAGGTTTCGCCCTCGCAGCCGGCTCTGATTGACAAGTTCCTTGAGGACGCCATCGAGATTGACGTGGACGCCCTGTTCGACGGCGAGGAGCTGTACCTGGGCGGCGTCATGGAGCACATTGAGGAAGCCGGTATTCACTCCGGTGACTCCTCCTGTACTCTGCCCCCGATTACCCTCGGCCCGGACATCATCGCCAAGGTGAAGGACGCTACCGAGAAGATTGCCCGCGGCACCGGCGTGCGCGGCCTGATTAACATTCAGTTCGCCTACGTTTCCGAGAACCTGTACGTGATTGAGGCTAACCCGCGCGCGTCCCGTACCGTTCCGTTCGTGTCGAAGGCTACCGGCGTGCAGCTGGCTAAGGCCGCCGTGCTGATTGGCCTGGGCAAGACCATTGCCGAGCTGAAGGCTGAGGGCTACCTGCCGCAGCACATGGACGGCGCATCCCTGCCGCAGGAGACCGCGATTGCTGTGAAGGCTGCGGTTCTGCCGTTCGCCCGCTTCCGCACCCCCGAGGGTGTGGTGGTCGATTCGCTGCTGAGCCCCGAGATGCGTTCGACCGGTGAGGTCATGGGCCTGGATCAGCACTTCGACACCGCGTTCGCGAAGGCTCAGGCCGGCGCCGGTTCGCCGATGCCGACCTCCGGTAAGGTCTTCATTTCGGTGGCCAACCACGACAAGCGTAACGTCATCATCTACGCGAAGATGCTGGAGTCGCTGGGCTTCGAGATCGTTTCGACCGGTGGTACCGCCGAGATTCTGCGCCGCAACGGCCTGAACTCGATTCTGGTGGCTTCGAAGTTTGCCGAGGCAAACGGCGACCACTCGATCGTGGACATGGTCCGCAACGGTGACATCGACCTGATTCTGAACACCCCCGCCGGTGGTGCCGCTCGTAGCGACGGCTACGAGATTCGTGCCGCCGCCGTGTCGGTCGGCTGCCCGGTGATGACCACCATCTCCGAGTTCGCCGCCGCCGTTCAGGCGATTACCGCTCTGCGCGAGCACAGCTGGGACATCATGAGCCTGCAGGAGCACGACGTCAAGCTGGCCGCCGCCGTGGACGCTCGCCTGGCTTCCGATGGTGGCGAGGCGTAATGTCCGCTTCCTTTGGTGACCGCCTGGCGAAGGCGATGGCCGAGCGCGGCCCGCTGTGCGTGGGCATTGACCCGCACCCGAACCTGCTGGAGCAGTGGGGCCTGGAGGATTCCGCCGAGGGTCTGGCCGCCTTCACCGAGGCCGTGTACGAGGGTTGCGCACCCTTCGCGGCCGCGCTGAAGCCGCAGGTGGCGCTGTTTGAGCGTCACGGCTCTGCCGGCCTGGCCGTGCTGGAGGCGCTGTTCGCCCGCGCCGCCGCCGACGGCGTGCTGATTGTGGCTGACGCGAAGCGCGGCGACATCGGCTCGACCATGAAGGCCTACGCGGATGCGTGGCTCGGCTCCACCTCGCCGCTGGGTACCGATTCGGTGACGCTGAGCCCGTACCTGGGCTTCGAGTCGCTGCGTCCGGCGCTGGATTTGGCCGCCCAGAACGACCGCGGCACCTTCGTGCTGGCGCTGACCTCGAACCCCGAGGGTAAGAGCGTGCAGCACGTGGGCGCCTCGGAATCCGAGGGCGCGGTGGCCAAGCGCATTATTGCCGCGGCGGTAGCCGAGAACACCTCCCGTCAGTGGGAGCAGATGGGTCCGTGTGGCCTGGTGGTCGGTGCGACCGTCGGCCAGGCGCTGGTTGACCTGGGTATTGACCTGGGTTCCTTCAACGGCCCGATTCTGTCGCCCGGTTACGGCGCGCAGGGTGCTTCGGCCGCTGACCTGTACCGCGTGTTCGCGGGTGTGGAGTCGCAGGTGCTGGTGAACTCCAGCCGCGGTGTGCTCTCTGCGGGCCCATCGGTTGAGGCTCTGGCGCAGGCTGCTCAGGCTGCCCGCGACGACCTGCTGGCTGCCCGCGGCGCATAGTCCGCGCTCAGCGTATAGCTAAGCCTAGATGGGGCGCGCACCCCGATCGGTTCCTTCGGGAGCCCGGCCGGGGTGCGCGCCCTTTTCTGGGTCCGCCGGGGTGGGGGAGGGGCCGCGCATCCGGCAGTGTGACCAAACAGTATCGGTCCCGCCCGTGCGTGGCTTTTGATCGGGCGATGACTCCGCTATGCTAGGAAGAGTGCTTCCGGAATTTACGTGCTGACGTGCGTAGACGCATTGTTGGTGCGTGGGGAGCACCGCGAATGGAGCGGGGCCTCCCGAGACATTCGTGATACATTAGTTGATAAGTAAAATTCAATACTCGCAGAAATGGGGGACCCAACCATGCCGCTGACTCCGCTAACCGAGGATGCGCGCGCCTCCGCCCGCGAGAAGGCAGTACTTGCCCGAGCACACCGCCAGGAAATTAAGCGTGCACTGAGTGAACGTGAGCTTTCCGTACGTCAGGTTCTCGATATGGTCGATTCCGACCCTGCACTGGCTAAAATGCCGGTGGGGCAGATGCTGCGCGCACTTCCGGGCATTGGTGCCGTTCGAGCAGAACGCATCATTGAAGAACTTCATATTGCGCCGACCCGCCGTCTGGGTGGTCTTGGCGTTCACCAGCGTCGCAAGATGGTGGAGTACTTCAACCGTAATTCGCGGTATCTCAACCGCGCACGTCGCAGGACTGTTGCTCAGTCTTCTGAATCTTCTCAGTCCTAAAGTGTTTGCGCCCCGCGCGTGCGGCGGCGCATCTGGAAGGAAGCTATGTCTCAGCCGACTTTGACCGTTCTGGCCGGCCCCACCGCCGTTGGTAAGGGTACGGTGTGCCAGTACATCCGCGAGAACTATCCGAAGGTGTGGTTCTCGGTGTCCGCAACCACTCGCGATCCTCGCCCCGGTGAGGTCGACGGCGTTCACTACTACTTTGTCTCTATGGACGAGTTTGATCAGATGATTGCCGACGGCCAGATGCTGGAGTACGCGGTGGTGCACGGAAAGAACAAGTACGGCACCCCGCGCGCTAAGGTGCAGGAGGCTCTGGACGCCGGTCACCCGGTGATTCTGGAGATTGACCTGCAGGGCGCTCGCCAGATTCGTGAGACCATGCCTGACGCTCGCCTGATTTTCCTGGCCCCGCCGAGCTGGGATGAGCTGGTGTCGCGTCTGAAGGGCCGCGGTACCGAGAGCGAGCAGGAGCAGGCTCGCCGTCTGGAAACCGCGAAGGTTGAGCTGGCCGCCGAGAAGGAATTTGACGTGACGGTGGTGAACGACAGCGTGGAGCGTGCGGCTCGGGAAATTGCCGAGCTGATTGGCGCCGCGTAGGTCTCCCGCCGTGAGGGGCGGGTCACGCAAAAATAGCGTGACCCGCCCCTTTGCGTCTTCTCCACCATCCGGTACGTGCTTTTTAGCCGCCGAGAGGGTAGAATAGTTCTTTAGTTTTGACCGAGCCCTTCCCGCGCCCGCCCGAATCCGAGCGCGGGCACCCCGCGAAGGGTGTTCGGTACGTACATCCATCAAGATCTTTGGAGTTTTTAGTGGCAAACGAAATCAAGGAACACGAGGACTACAACTTCGTTGACGGCGTTACTCCCGAGGGCATCGTGCGCCCCAGCGCAGACTCGCTGATCGAGAAGGCAGAGTCCAAGTACGGCCTGGTGATTTTCGGTGCCCGCCGCGCCCGCCAGATCAACGCGTACTACGCTAACCTGCAGGATTCCAAGAACCCTCACATCGGCCCGCTGGTCGACGCTGACTCGACTGAGAAGTCTCTGTCGGTTGCTATGCGCGAAATCATTACCGACCGCGTTGAGGCTGAGCACAAGCCCGGCACCAAGTTCAACGAGGACGGTTACCCGATCGCTGAAGAGCCGAACGCTCTGATTGACTTCAGCGTCACCGAGTACCCCGACGCTATCGAGGAAGAGTACATTCCCGCCGGTAGCGACGAGGTCATCGCGATTGAAGAGGTTATCCTCGACGACCACGCCGAGTAACGAGCCGACCGGCTAGTTTAAGGATTATCTGACGTACCATGCGCATTATCGTTGGTATGGGAGGGGGCATCGCCGCGTACAAGGCGGCGATGCTCCTTCGCCTTTTTGCGAAGAATGGTGACGAGGTTATCGCCATGCCCACCCCGAACGCGACCAAGTTCGTGGGGGTACCCACCCTGGAGGCGCTGAGCGGCAACCCTGTTTCGACCGACGTGTTCGAGCGCGTGCCCGAGGTGAACCACGTGCGCCAGGCCGAGCAGGCCGACGCCGTGGTGATTGCCCCGGCCACCGCTGACCTGCTGGCCCGCCTGGCCGCCGGACGCGCGGATGATTTGCTGTCGGCGACCGTGCTGACCACGCACGCGCCCGTGATTCTGGCCCCGGCCATGCACACGCAGATGTGGGAGAACCCGGCGACCCGCGCGAACGTGCAGACCCTGCGTTCGCGGGGCTACCACGTGATTGAGCCGGCGATTGGCCGTCTGACGGGCCCGGACTCCGGCCCCGGCCGTATGCCCGAACCCGAGGACATCTTCCGCCTGGCGCAGGAGGTCATCGCGCGGTACCCGAAGCGTTCCACGCACCCGGTGTACACGCCCGGCTACGCCCCGACCCAGCCCCTGTACGCCGATACGGAGCAGGAGCGCGCGGCCGCCGCACGCCTGGCGACCCTGGGGTCGGTGAGCATTGACGGTCATGGCGGCCCCGAGGCCGTCGAGGGCGCGGCCCGGGAGGTGCCCGTCTCGTCCGGTCCGCTGGCCGGCCGCACCGTGGTGATTACCGCCGGCGGCACCCGTGAGCCCCTCGACCCCGTGCGCTACCTGGGTAACCGCTCGACCGGCAAGCAGGGCGTGGCCCTGGCCGAGGCGGCCCGCGACCTGGGCGCGCACGTGCACCTGATTGCCGCGAACATCGAGGTGCCCGCCCCCGAGGGCGTGCGGGTGACCCGCGTTGAGCGCGCCCTAGAGCTGCGCGAGGTCGTCCTGGAGGCGAGCGCATCCGCGGACGTTCTGGTGATGTCCGCGGCGGTGGCCGATTTCAGGCCCGCCGAGTTCGCCGAGTTCAAGATTAAGAAGAGCGCCGATTCCGAGGATGCGCCGGTCATCAACCTGGTGCGCAACCCCGATATCCTGCGTGAGGTTGTGGTGCGTCGCGCTCAGGCTCGGGAGGCCGGTCAGACCTGCATGGGCCCGCAGATTATTGTGGGTTTCGCCGCGGAGACCGGCTCGGCAGAAAAGACCCCGCTGGAGCTGGGCCGCGAGAAGATGCAGCGCAAGGGCGCCGACTTCCTGGCCGTGAACACGGTGGGCGTGAACCTGGGCTTCGGCACGGACGAGAACACGATTACCCTGCTCTCTGCGCTGACCGATGAGGAGCCGGTGCTGATCGGCTCGAAGAAGGACGTTTCGGTGCGCCTGCTGGAGTACGTGAGCGGCTTCTTCGGCCCGGACTGCTCCTAGCCCGCGGCCGCCTCCGCGGCAGACGCATCCGCAGCACATTCGTAGCGCTCTTCACAACGTTTTCATAACATTTTTACGGCGCTTTTCACGAGCGGAACATTCGACCCGTCGCATTCTTTGCGGCGGGTCGTTTCGCGTTAACGCTCGGGGGAGATGGGGGAGGGGCGACTCTTTTTTGTCATGTCCTGAAATATGTGAGCACGGGCCCGGACCGTCTAATCAAGGTCTTGTATCATGGCTTATAGAGTAGTTCGCGTCAAAGGGGAAGAGACACCATGGCAGACAATCAGCACCATGCCGCCGCACATTCCGTCCAGAGCGATGAGCGCCCGCAGATTCTGGTGATTACCGGCATCTCCGGTGCGGGCCGTAGCACCGTCGCTAACGTGCTCGAGGACGAGGGCTGGTACGTTATCGATAACATCCCCCCGCAGATGCTCGGTTCCCTGGCCGAGCTGGTGACCCGCGACGGCGCTCGCGTGCCGAAGGTGGCTCTCGGTATTGACGTGCGCGCCCGCGCGCTGTTCTCTGATTTGCCGGCCGCCATCGAGACGTTGCGCAAGTCCGATATTGACTTCTCCATGCTCTTCCTGGATGCCAAGGACGAGACCATCATCGCCCGTTACGAGGCTCAGCGCCGCCCGCACCCGCTGCAGGGTGAGGGCCGCGTGCTCGACGGCATCCGCGCCGAGCGCACCCTCTTCGAGGGCCTGCGCCTGGCCTCGGACCGCACGATTGATACGACCGGCATGAACGTTCACGAGCTGGCCCGCACCGTGCGCGAGATGTTCGCCGAGGGTGCGGACAAGAAGCTGAACCTGACCGTCATGAGCTTCGGCTTCAAGTACGGTGCGCCTTCGGACGCCAACTACATGGCCGACATGCGCTTTATTCCGAACCCGCACTGGGTACCCGAACTGCGCCCGCTGACCGGCCAGGACGCCCCCGTGCGCGACTACGTGCTGGAGCACGCCGGCACCGAGGAGTTCATCAGCAACTACCTGGCCGCCCTGCGTCCCGTGCTGGAGGGCTACCGCCGCGAGGGTAAGTACTACGCCACCATCGCGATTGGTTGTACCGGTGGTAAGCACCGCTCGGTGGCCGTGACCGAGGAGCTGGCCCGCCGCCTCTCCGCCTTCCCCGATGTCAACGTGAACGTGCAGCACCGCGACAAGGGCCGCGAATAGCCCCGCAGTACTGACCGGCAACCCATAATCAGCTACCGGTCGTCCTTCGCACACCGAGCGGAGGGCCGGCCGCTTCCGGGTATGTGAGATACAGACTATGAACACTCATTCAACCAGTTATGACACTCAGGGGATTCCCCGCCTGCCCGCGCTCCCGACCCAGGCTCTGCGTCTGCTGAAGACCACGCACCGTTCACCGAAGGTGACGGCCATGGGCGGCGGGCACGGCCTGTACGGATCGCTTTCGGCTCTGCGCCACGTGACCCCCGACCTGACGGCCGTGGTAACCGTGGCGGACGACGGCGGCTCCTCGGGTCGCCTGCGTGAGGAGATGGGTATTCTTCCTCCCGGAGATTTGCGCATGGCGCTCTCGGCGCTCTGCGACGACACCGATTGGGGCCGCACCTGGCGCGACGTCATGCAGCACCGTTTCGCCGCGCCCGAAGGCTACGAGGGGGAGTTCCCCCTGGACTATCACGCACTCGGCAACCTGCTCATCGCGACGCTCTGGCAGCTGCTGGACGACCCGGTGGCCGGCCTGGACTGGGCGGGTGCCCTGCTGAACGCCCGCGGCCGCGTGCTCCCCATGGCCCTGGACCCCATGGTGATTTACGGTACCGTGTTGCGCGAGCACTCCGGTGGCGGAATCGAGCGGGTCAAGGTTGTGGGGCAGGTGAACCTCTCCAAGGAGGAGCGCGTGCACGATATTGGCCTGTCCCCGGAGCATGCGCGTCCCTGCCCGGAGGCGCTCTCCGCTATTGAGGAATCCGACTGGATTGTGCTCGGCCCCGGCTCGTGGCGCACCTCGGTTCTGCCGCACCTGCTGCTGGACGCCCAGCGCGAGGCGATTATTCGCACGGAGGCGCGCCGATGCGTGGTCATGAACCTCTCCGACGACAAGGAGACCGTGGGGTTTACCCCGGCAACCCACCTGGAGCTTCTGCGTCAGTACGCATCCAAGCTGCACCTGGACGCCGTGATTGCCGACGCCGACATGCAGGCCGACCACCGCGCGGGACTCGAGCGCGAGGCCGCCTCGATGGGTGCGAAGGTCGTGTGGGCGCACCTGCGTTCGAGCACCCGGCCGGATGTGCACGATCCGCTGAAGCTCGCCTCCGCGTACAACGAAACCTTCGAGCTGAGCGCTTAGAGGTTTTCTTCGCCCGCTCAGGAAGCGGCGACCCGAATTTTAGCCCGAACTTTACCAGACTGAACTTTTCCGGCCACCCGTGCCGACTACCCGCCCAGAAGGACACCAACCTATGGCATTGACCACCCTCGTCAAAGACGAACTCGCCAGCTATGACGCGCCGAAAATCTCTGCCCGCAAGGCCGAGATTTCAACGATTCTGCGCTTCACCGGCGGTCTGCACATTGTCTCGGGGCGAATCGTGGTGGAATCTGAGGTAGATCACGAGCCCACCGCCCACCGCATGCGCCGCATCATCTCTGAGATTTACGGTCACGACTCCGAGCTCACCAGCGTCACCGGTGGCGGCCTGCGCCGCGGTGGCCGCTACGTGGTGCGCGTGGATCAGGGCGGCGAGGCCCTGGCCCGTCAGACCGGTCTGCTGGATGTGCGCGGTCGCCCCGTGCGCGGCCTGCCGCCGGCCGTGGTCAACGGTTCCCTGCAGGATGCGGAGGCCGTCATGCGCGGCGCATTCCTGGCGCACGGCTCCCTGACCGAGCCGGGCCGTTCCTCCGCACTGGAGTTTACCTGCCCCGGCCCCGAGGCCGCCCTGGCTCTCGTGGGTGCCGCCCGTCGCCTCGACATCATTGCGAAGGCCCGCGAGGTGCGCGGTACCGACCGCGTGGTGGTGCGTGACGGCGAGACCATTGCGCAACTGCTCGAGCGCATGGGCGCGACCGGCACCCTCACCACCTGGCGTGAGGCCCGCACCCGCAAGGAGGTGCGCGCGACCGCCAACCGACTGGCCAACTTTGATGACGCTAACCTGCGCCGTAGCGCCCAGGCCGCCGTGGCGGCCAGCGCCCGCGTGGAGCGCGCCCTCGAAATTCTGGGCGATCAGGCCCCCGAACACCTGCGTTACGCGGGGGAGCTGCGCGTGGTGAACAAGCACGCCTCTCTGGACGAGTTGGGTCGCCTGGCCGAGCCGCCCATGACGAAGGACGCGATTGCGGGCCGTATTCGCCGCCTGCTGGTCATGGCCGATAAGCGCGCCGCCGAGCTGGGTATTCCCGGTACCGAGCTGCCGCGCGAGGACTAGGGCGTGGCTGGCTAAGGCCGCGAGCGGGTAGAGCCGCCGGACGATTTCACGGGTGTTGAACTATTTTGTGGGTGCCGGAGCCAGCGTGGATACCGGGTAATTGCCTGACCGGGTAATTGCCTGGGAGCGCCGTAACGGAAACCGTGCTCTCACGGGGGCTCCCGTGGATATCCAGTAACTCGTGAGGACTCCGAACTATTTTGTGGGTGCTGCGGAAGGTTTTACGAACGCCGAAAACCCGCGACTTAGCCGTTATGTTTTGGTCCCCGTGTTACGTGTGCACGCCGTGCATATTTGAATAAAAGGGTAGATTTTTTCAAAAAGAAGCCTGTGGATAGCGCCTTTTCCCGCCGGGGAAGGAGCGTTATCCACAGGCTTTTCTGCGCTCCGGAATAGCCGCGCGCGCAAGCCTAGTGTGGAGGTATGACGAGCATGACCCCCAACCACCGCACTTCCTTTCAGAATCTCCCGCCGCGGGAAGATTCCTCGTCCGAGCGGGCTTTCAACGAGTTCGCCGACGAAGACGTCCCCGCCGAATACGGGTACCACGTGGCAGATTCACCGGGCGTCACCACGCCGACCGGGGTGCCGCCGCGCACAGCGCGCGAACTCATGAACGGCCTGTACCGCACGCCCGGGCGCGCCCCGGAACCCGCGAACCCCGCGGCCCCCGAAAGCGGTGGGCCCGTCGGGCCCAATCCTTCGGGGCGCGCTGAGGCAATTCCGGACTGCGACCGGGAAGACACCGTGCGCCTGGGCAGCGCATCCCGCGCCGAGGATAGCCCGGAGGCCCCCGACGAATCGGGCGCTCTGGAAGAGCCAGAGGCCCTGGAAGAGTGGGACGATTGGGAGGACTGGGAAGAGGCCGAGGCGCCCGGCACCACCCGCAGGACGCGCTGGGGCATCTCGCCGCGCGCCCTGGTACTCGTGGCGCTCATCGTTCTGGCGGTCGTCATCTGGGGAGTCTCGCAGTTCTCGGCGGCGCCCCGCAGCGAGCCGGTAGCCCAGGTGCCGGCACCGGCTTCGGGCACCGCGCGGGGGAGCGGGCAGGGGGCGGAGAGCGCGCATCCGACGCCCCAGCCCAGTCAGGCGGCCGAGGTGCGGGTGCACGTGGCCGGGGCCGTCAATAACCCCGGCGTGTACACCCTCCCGGCGAACGGCCGCGCCGTGGACGCCATCGCCGCCGCATCCGGGGCCGCCGCCGATGCCGACCTGGATCGGGTGAACCTCGCCGGCGAGCTGACCGACGGCATGCAGCTCTACGTTCCGCGCCGAGGGGAAACCGCCGCTCCGGCGCCCATTCAACCCAACACCGCGCAGGGAGGGGCTCAGGGTACATCCCAGCGAGGAGGCTCGCAGCCTCAGCGCACCCTCACCCCCTCCGGCGGCACGGGTACTTCCGCCGCCTCAGCCCCGGTCAACATCAACACCGCGACCGCCGAGCAGCTGCAGAGCCTGCCGCGTATCGGCCCAGCCATGGCCCAGCGCATCATCGCCTGGCGTGAGGCCCACGGCGGCTTCCGTAGCGTGGATGAGCTGGATGCGGTGCCCGGCATCGGCCCGACCCTGCTCGAGACCCTGCGTCCGCTGGTGACGGTCTGATGGCTCGTACTTTGCGCACCCCGGCCCGCGGAGGCAATCGACTGCGTAGCCTCCGCGGCGCTCTCCGGCACGGCTGGGCGGTGCAGGCCGAGCGGTGGGCAGAACGCCGAGGCAGCGAGGAGCTGAGGGCCCAGGGGAGCCTTATCCACCTGGACCTGCGTCTCATCCCGGCCACGCTTACCCTCTGGGGGTTCACCGCGTTGGCCCTAAACCGTGGAACATGGTCGGTACTCCACCCGGCGGCGTGCGTTCTGATTGGGGTGCTGGGGTGCCTGGCTATAGCCTTGCTGGCGCCGAGAGGTGGGGCGGATTCGCGCCTCGCGAAGGCACGGGGGCCCTTCCTCTTCCGCCTTGCGGGCCAGGGGGTGCTGGTTGCCTGCGTCATCGTCGCGCAGGCGGTGCTGCTCTGCGCCACGGGGGTGGATGCCTCCCGCGCCACCCTGCACCAGGCACAGGGCCGGTCCATTCGCCTGAGCGGCGTCGTGGAACAGGTGCGCCCTATCGATCCGCGCACCACCCTGACGGTCATCAGGCTGGAGGAGGTGCAGGGCCGCGCCGTGCGGGCCGCGGTCAACGAGCGGGTGCGGGTGTACGCGCGTGCGACCTCCGGCAAGGCTCCCCAAGACGCGAAGGGAGGCTCGGGGAGTCGGCAGCTGCGGCCCGGAACGAGGGTGACGGCCATCGGCACCGTGGAGTTCGGCGAGGGCCCGTTCACCGCGACGGCTCGCCTGCGCGGAACGCTCTTCGCACAGAGCAACAGCTCGACGAGCGGTAACCCCGGTGGCGCGGACCCCCGAGGCATACTGACCGGCCTTAAGGAGCGGCTACGAGCCCACGGCCGGGAGGTTCTCGGGGCAGACTCGGCGGCTATCGTTCTGGGCACGGCCTACGGCGACGACTCCCTCATGAGCGCCACAATCCGTGAAGAGTACAAGCTCAGCGGGCTCAGCCACCTGACGGCGGTTTCCGGGGCGAACATCGCCCTCATGTTTGCCGCCGCCTACCGCCTGATGCTACACGTGCGGCCCTACCGCATCGCCACCGGCTACCTGCACTACCGCTCCTGGGTCGAGCGGCTGAGGAGGCTGGGAGAGTTGCGGCACGGTATCGCCGGGCGGGGTGGTGCACGCACCCGTCCGAGGAGGCACGACGGCACTAGGCACGCAACGGTCGCCTCCACCGACCCGGCACCGAGCGCCACCCTCCCTCCGCTCGTGCGCAGGCTGAGCCTCTTGAGCGTCCCGCGCCGGGCCGTGGTGCTCTGCGGCATCGCGGCGGTACTCACCTACGCCACACTCCTGGAGAACGAGGGATCGGTCGTACGTTCCCTCGCCATGGGTCTGCTCGGTGCCTACGCCCTGCTGCGCGGCTCGGGTCGCCAATCGCTGGCCGCACTGCAGGTTACCGTACTGGCCTGCCTGCTCTTGGCACCTCATCGCGCCCTGGACGCCGGATTCGCCCTCTCAGTCACAGCCACCGCCGCGCTCATCCTATTGGGCCCGCCCCTGGCACGCCTTTTCATGCGGGCCCTGCCGGGATTCTGGGCGCACGCGCTCGCAACCCCCATCGTGGCCTCCATGTGGTGCACCCCGCTGATTCTGGCGATGAGCGGTAAGGTGCCGCTCTACGCGGTCCCGGCCAACCTCGCGGCGGCACCCCTCGCCCCCGTGAGCATGCTCGCCGGGCTGGCCGCCCTGGGATTCCTCGCGACGGGCATGACGCCCCTGGCCGACCTCTGCCTGCGCGTCGGAGGCCTCGCGGCGGCGGGCATCGAACACATCGCCGTCACCGCGGCCCAAGCCCCCGGAAACCCCTGGGAACCGGGAAACAACCTCCCGGCGGTGCTCCTGAGCATCGCGGTCGTTGCGGGGCTTAGCGCACTGCTCTGGTGGGCGGATGCGCGCCGCTACCGCACCGTAACCCACCGCCGCTACCTGCGGGTCGTCGCGCGGAGCACCGGCACGCGAGGTGCAGGCGGAAATATCACCGGCAGAAAGGAGGCAACCGGCGCGGAGAGGCTATGATGGATACTCAGCGCAACCCCGCGAGATAAACCCAACAGAAGGCGAGTGATGAGCGTGGCAGGTCAGCGTACACCCCAGCGTGGCCGAGGAGGATACAGCCGCCGCGGCGGCCCGGCCCTCGACACCGCCTGGCGTACCGTCACGCCCGCGCCGGCCGTCATGCTCTACGGCCCCGAGGAGTACTTCGCCTCCCGCGCCGCGGCACGCCTGCGCGAGCTCTTCCGCGAGGCGCACCCCGAGGTGGACCGCGTGCAGATGAACGCCGCAACCTACACGGCGGGGGAGCTGACCCTGCAGGCGTCCCCCTCACTTTTCGGTTCGGCCAAAATCATTGAGGTGGAGAACGTCGCCTCCATGAGCGAGGACTTCCTCACCGACACCCTGGCCTACCTGAAGGCTCCCGAGCCGGACATCATGCTGATTCTGAACCACTCGGGCGGTAACCGCGGCAAGAAGCTCATCGACCTGGTGCGATCACAGTTTGTGCTCGTCAACTGCAAGGCGCTCAAAACCGACCGTGAGAAGGGCGAGTTCCTGGCCAGCGAGTTCTCGGCCGCCCACCGACCCATCACCGGGGGAG
>PPYF01638417.1_pt1 | contig 49572 bp, 29 predicted proteins | sample 1559871 | NCBI WGS metagenome assembly PPYF01 (sample SAMN08240021, study PRJNA423297) | Human gut metagenome, whole genome shotgun sequencing project.
CCTTTAGTAAAGTAAAGGGTACTTATAAACAATATAAGGATTTTGTTAGAGTAGATAATCAATTGGTTAAGTATAGAGATCTTGGTAAGTTTATTAAAACAGCATACAATACTCCTATTATTAGACAACCTGCTGTTGCATTAGTATCAGATCCTACTACTAAATATAACTATATAGAAGTAGCAGTAGATGCATATACTACATTAGGTAATATTACATTAACTTACTATAGGAAACCATTAAGATTTAATACTACTGATGGAGCTAGTAAATGTGAACTACCAGAATCAATTCATAGTGAAATTGTAGATTTAGCAGTTAATATGTTTATTACTGAAGGTAAATATAGATTACAAGTAAAACAACCAAATAATCAACAATAATGAGGTACATTGACTTACAAGAAGCGTTTGAATTAGAAATAGCTCAGTTAGATAGTAATCTAACGAAACCTACTACTTCAGATATTGAATATTGGTTAACGGCTGGTTTAATTAAGTTTATTAAAACCAGATACTCTGGTATTAATTTTAAGCAAACTGGTTTTGAACAGGATCAAAAGAGAATTGATGATCTTCGTAGTTTGGTTACAAGAAAGTCTTATCAGTTTACAACCTATCCAGAAGAGTATACAGTTACTCTACCAGAAGATTATATGACTACTTTAGGTGAAACAGCTGTGATATTTAGTTATGATCATTGTTGGCCTGTAGGACCAAGTGGTCAACCAAGAACTAAAAACACAGATGTGCTAGAGGCTACTGTAGAAAACATTGATAGACAAAGACAAAATACTTTGTCAGAATATAGATTACATGGTAGATCCGCTAGACCATTAAGACTATATGAAGGTAATACTATTCATTTGTATACAGATGGTAATTACCATATAAGAAATTATATTCTCACTTACTTGAGAATGCCCAATAAGATTAGCCTCACTGATGCTCCATTTGAGGAGTACAAGGATATGCCAGCATCAACTCATGATGAGATAGTAAAGTTAGCGGTTGAGTTGTATTTGGAGAATGAGGCTAATCCTAGATATCAATCGTATATTAACGAAGTAAATAGTATGGAGTAATATACGAAAAAGTTTAGTTTAACGAGGAAATGCGAAAGCAAAGTAGAAGAACTAAAATAAGTTAAACTGAGCTCAATGTTTAACTATTAAATTTAAATAAAATGCTACAAAAAGTAAATAAAGTACTTATCGCTAAGACAGCTCCGGCTTCTTATATTACTGTAGATGCTTTAGTTGATGGTGATATCGCTTTGTTCAATGAGAACAAAGTAATTGTTAAATCTGCAACTGAGGCAGAGGCTGCCACTGCACTTTACATTGGTGTTTGTGTTGGTAAGGAAGATGTATACGATCAAGAGGGTACGAAATCTACAAAATCGGTTATTAACTATAGTATGCCGATTCAGAAAGGTTCTAAGCCGTCTATGGTATTCACTAAGTTTGTTGCTAAAGCTGAAGATAAAGTAGTAATTACTGCAACTGATGTTACTCCTGAAGTGGGACATCGTTATGTATTGCGCATTGTTTACAATGACATTCATGAAGCTCCGGGTCAGTTTACTCATACTTATGAGGTAATTGCTAAAACTACTAATGCAACAGATTTGATTACTTCTTTCAAGAATAAGATCAATAACCATAAACAGGCCAGAGTAGTAGCTACTAGTGCTGCTGCAGTATTAACATTGACTGCAAAGGAAATTCCGTATAATCAGGGAATTACTTTAGATGCTGGTTATTGCCAAGTATCTATGGATGTTTTCATGTGGAAAACGATTCCTTCTGGTTTGTTAAGTAATGCAATGTATCCTATTTCTAATTTGACGATTGCTAAGACTCAGGGTACTCCGGGTCGTGGTAATGCTTATATTGTAAGAGATCGTGAGAATTGGAATCTTGGTTACGAAGGTATTCAGTACCGTGCTAATGCTATTTATCCGTATATTGCTCCTGAATTTAGATCAGATTTGAGTGCAGAATATGATACTCTTACTTTAGAGTGGGATAACTTGTATTTGAGCAATGATAATCAGTACATCAAAACTACTCCGCTATCTGCAGAGATTTATGTTAATAAAGATAAAATTTCTGGTTCTGCTTTTGAAACAGCATTGAAAGCATTTGTTGCTAAGGCCTAACTTTTAAACTTATTAACTCACAAGGGGGCTTGGGGTATTCCCCCATGCTCCCTTTTTTATTTTAAAAAATATGGAAGAATCATTATATTTAGCGGAAGTAAAATTACTTACTAGATATTGTCATAATTGTCTTGATAACAAAATGAAAGAGCGTATTATGATGTTCTTATTTAAGAAGGAATTATATGACAATGCAACGAAATTAGGTTTAACAGAAGATGCTGATATGTATTATAAAGAAATGTTAAACCTACTTGGTATGAGAACCTGTAATTGTACAATAAATTGTAATATTTGTAAAAACTGTAGTAATGGATCATGCACAATATGTAAATAAGGTAGGTAAACAGATTAATGATTCTACCAAAATGAATGTTGATATTGATAATACATCTGTTACTAATATCGTACTTATTCCTCATTTAGAAGTTATATATAATCAACTTGAATCTGACTTAAAGAAAAATGATCCAGATTTTCCTTTTACTCAGGAAGATTTGATTAAGATTGGTGGGTACATTAACTGTTTAAAGAAACAAATAAATTTCTATGAAATACAAGACATTGATAATGATTGTATTCTTACAGAAATTGAAGAACATATAATCCAAGAGTAATATGAATAAAAAGATATCACAATTTGAACTAACAACTAAACTGCAAGAGCAAGACCTCATTACCCTTGTACAAGATGGTAGTAATAAAAATATTACTAGTGGAAGCTTTACTACATCACTATCAGGTACATTTGCTACTAATGAGAGAGTAGATGCTGTAGAAGAAGATGTTGAGATACTAGATACTAAAGTAAATGATAATTATAAAGATCTTAGTAATAAGATAGTAGAGGGAGATACTAGTGTAACTACTAATCTTAATAGTACTATCACTAGTTACTATGATGTATTGAATAATAAGATCATTACTTTAGATACTAAGCATGACACCGATATGTCAGAGATTGGCGGTACTATGCAAGAGTGGATAGATGATATTGATAATAGATCTACATTACAACAATTACAGGATGCTCTCAATAGACTTACTGTAGCTGAGAATACTATTACAGCATTATCTGAACTTATTGCAAATGGTGGAGGTAGTGGATCTGCTCCAGGCTATCATACCCAAAGTACAGCAACTATATTCCCACTATCTGGTTATTATAAAGGTAGTAGTGCGGCCCCATTAACTACTACAGATACATTAAATCAAGCATTATCTAAACTTGAGAATCAAGTAGAAGCAGTGGCTAGTAGTTCTGGTTCTTTACCTGTAATCAAGTATGGAGAAAGTACTCCTCCAGCAGATAACTTCTTATATACTTCTTTAAAGACTGCAGAAGATTATTTAAATAAGCATGGGGATACTGCAGATGGTAAAATAACAATGTTACAAGGTTTACAAGCAGGAAATACATTTCGTTCTGGTTGGGATGGTGTTGGAGCTAGTTTATATCCATTAGGTTCCAAATGGAATATGGAATTAGACAATCTGTTTGTTAGAGGTAATATGACAATAAATGAACTTACAGTAAATGAGATTAAAGCTGTAGGTGGTGACATTCTAGTTACTGTAGCAGATATGAAATGTATCGAAGTAGAAGAATTGGCGGATTCTTATAAATGCTACTTTGATGATCAAGAAGGTACTAAGTATAATCAATTTATAGTTAATGACTTAGCAATATGCCAAAAATTTGATGGTAAAAATGTTAAGAGATATTGGCGTAAAGTAAATGCTACTGGTAGTAATTATATCACGTTGTCTAAAGACGTATGCGAGCCAGGTAGTGGTAAGCCAGAAGCAGATGATGAAATATTACAATTAGGTCATATGTACGAATCTGATCCAGACTACAATTTACAAATGGATGAGAGACGTAACGCAATTTTTATCAGTGCTAAAGGTGATAATGCCCCTAGAATCTCTTACTATAAGAATATTGATACTTTTTCTCTAGCTGATGAGGATGGTGTAGTTCGTGAAAGAGTTGTAATTGGTGGTGATCAAACTAAATTTGTAGGTACAATTTATCAAACTTCTGACACAGGAATCGTTAGAGTACCTGTATATAGAGGTATTTGGGTTTCTGGCAACACTTACTATTATTATGACCAAGTAAGTCACAAAGGTAGTTTATGGATCTGTATGGACCCTAATGGTACTAAAGATGAACCAAATGAGAATGATGATCAATGGCAAAAGCAAGTTTCAAAAGGTGAAGATGGTAAGTCAGGGGATGACAAAGCTAAATGGGTAGAAATTGTAGGCGATCGGTTATTTTTATTTGATACTCCCGATTTCTCAGGAACTCCTACTCCAAGAACTATTCATTTAACTGCAAATGTATATGGGATGGAAAATCCTACATACGAATGGAAAATGCTTAATGCAGAAGGAACTAAATTGTCTACACAAAGTTCTATAGACTTTCCATATACAGCAATGCCGACAGATTCCCGTACATTAAGTATTCGTTGTACTGTTACAAATTCTGATGGTACTACTTACTATGATGATACTCAATTAGCTAAATTATCAAATGGTGCAGAAGGTCTCGATGCATATTATATTGATTTAAGTAATGGTACGGTTGCGGTACCATTTGATGCTGATGGAGTTACACCATTAGTAGATTTGTCTACTATTACTACAGATGTTTATGCGTATCATGGTATTAATCCAATTGCTATTAAAAGTATAACATATTCTACTACTTCTGGTGGAGCTACTGTAAGTATAACTGGTTCTAAAGTAACTCTTACTTCAATAAGTCAGAAACAGGCTAGTATAGATTTAAATGTAACGTTGGAAGATGGAGTATCTATAGTTAAGACATGGTATGTTAATAAAGTGTCTAATGGTGAAAATGGTTTTAATGGGGAAGATGCAGCGTATGTATATATGTCTGGAGAACAATTCTTCCACTACAAAACAGGTAAAACTGTTCCAGAAAACACCACAATCACTCTTACTGCAGATTCATTTAATATAATTAATCCAACTTATAAATGGTATTGGGCGATAGCTGGTACATACGATTGGCAATTGTTAGCTAATGAGACAAATAGTACATTAGTAGTTAGTTATAATGGTATCTATTTCACTAGTACAAAAAAAGATGAAATTAGTTTTAAATGTGTGGTATCAGGAGCAGGAGCAGAATTTTCAGATTTCATGACTATTAATAATGTTCGTGATGGTGAAAATGTATATAGAGGTATCCTTACAAATGAAAACACTAGTGTACCAGCAGATTCAGGTGGAGTAGTAACAGATTATTCTACTGCTACTACTACAGCTAGATTGAAGTATGGTTCTCAAGATATTACTGATTTTAAACTTACTACTTCTTTACAAACTGGTACTGGTAGTGTAACTTATACCCAAAGTACACAAACAATAAAGTGTACATCATTGACTTCTGATTCTGCCATGTGGAGGATAGATTTTATATCACCAGCAAGTAGTAATAAGGTAGTAGATAGTGTTGATTTTGTTGTCACTAAATCTAAAGCAGGAGTAAACGGTGATGTAGGCAATAGTCCTATACAAATATTCTGTAATACTTCGAGTGCTAGTAATAAACCTAGTAGACCTACATTTACATATAGACCCTCTTCTGGTGGTGCAACTTCTGGAGGATATATATGGTATCCAGATCCAAAATACAGTTCATCTCAAACTACTTGGATTAGTTCAGGTAATTATGATCCAAATGCTGGAAAAATGGCTTACGATGAAAGTATAGGTGGATACTGGACTGATCCATTACCACATTCTGGTAAAGATGGTGAAAAGGGTGATAAAGGAGATAAAGGGGATAAAGGAAATACTGGAGCACCTGGTTCAGATGGATGGAATGGTCCATCTTTAAGTTATCGTGGAGAATACAGTTCTAGTAAGTATTATGCATGGACAGTTAACCCTGATGTAAGAGATGTCGTTAAATATGGTAGTGTCTATTATATGGTTGCTAATGGAAGAAGAGGTTTATCATCTTTTAAGAATGTAACCCCAGGAAGTAACACATCATATTGGTCTTCATTTGGAGCATCTTTTGAATCTATAGCTACTGGGCTATTGTTTGCGGAAAAAGCTACTATTGCAGGTATGGATTTTTATAACAATTGTATTGCAGCTAGTAGTGGTAGATTTTTCTTAGATGGTAGATATGAATCTGATTTAAACAATGGTTGGCCAATTATGTCATTTGGTAATAATGCTGTAAGCAACGGAGTACCGAGCAGTAGGGCTGCATTAAAAATTTATGGTGGTGGTACATTAACAGTAGGAGATGGTACAGTATCTTCAAATGCTGGTATTACTGGTGTTGGTACTGGTAGCGGTTCAATAAGATTTTGGGCAGGAAATAATTTTGATAATAGAGGATCTGCTCCGTTTAGAGTAGCACAATCTGGATATTTATATGCTAGTAATGCCAATATTGCTGGTAATATTACAGCATCTACTGCTAATTTTACAGGAAACGTATCAGTAGGTTCATTAAGTGGATGGAATATTCCAGGTGTTAAAACTATTTGTCATTATGGTAGTAATTTAAGAGGAACAATTTATTCTCAAGGAGGATGTCAAGTTAGTTCTATAAACAAAGGTAGTACTGGAGAATACATAGTATATCACAATGTCGGTCATACAAATTATGTAGTATTATGGCAAGGGCAAGCACGAACTAATTCTCCTTATTCAGATTCTGCTGGATTTAGAGGAACTGTGGGAGTAACTTCTACATCTTCTAGTTCATTTAAAATAGTTTGTGTGGATACAGATAATAATAGACATGATGTTGGTGGTCATGATGATGCAATAGATTTAGTAATTTTAGGTTACGCTCAATAATATGGAAGAAAAAATATATTTACTTTGTTCAAGTGGAATGATAGAAGCCCCAGAGGATTGGTATAAAGGATTAAAAGAAAGTGAGTTTGTAGACTCTTACGAAGGATTACTTCAAGGAGGTTACATGCATCCATCTAGTGAACAAATAGAATTTAATTTAGCCAATCCTAATCTAGATTTATATAATGCTTTTTATATGATTCCTAGAGATACAGCTGTAGTTAATGAAGAAATAAGAAAGCGTAGAGAGAATTTATATAATACTAGTACAGATAGATTGTATATGGCTTATGTAAAGTACAGAGAATTTGGAGAGGAAGAGAAAGCCGCAGCAGCATATCAAGAATGGAGAGAAGCAGTAGAAAAAATAAAACAAGATAATCCATACTCATTATAATATGATTAAGAATAATGTATATTATGAATGGTTTGCAAGTATAACCGTACCCAATCCAGATCAGGTTGGGTACTGGGTTGACTTGGGAGCAGATTCAAAAGGTAGAATAATTAAAGTTTACAATCGTGATATAGAAAAATGGATTGTACTCTTTGATGTAAGTAAAGATGACTATGTACCACCATTTATTGGTTCTAATGGCAACTGGTGGGTAGACAATAGAGATACTGGAGTAAAAGCTACTGCAGAGACTCCATATATAGGAGAGAATGATCATTGGTTTACTTATGATCCTATCAACAAAGTATATGTAGATACAGGTATAGAAGCTCGTGGTCTTAGTGCTTATGATATTGCGGTTAAGTTAGGTTTCGAAGGTAGTGAACAAGATTGGATTGATAGTTTAAGTAAAGCATCTGAAGATGCAGCAGTTGTTGCATTGCAAGCTGCACAAGAAGCTAAAGATGCTGCCACTAAAGCTGAAAATGCTGTAGTTGAAATTGAAGGTATAGTCGAAGATGCTGTAGAAGCTACTGAAAAAGCTGAAGAGATTGCTAGTAACCCACCAAAGATCGTAGATGGTGATTGGTGGATCTATGACTATGATACTAAACAATATATTAATACTGGTATAGCTGCTATTGGTGATGCTTTTACTTATAAAAAGGAATATCCTTCAGTTGAAGCAATGGAAGCTGATTGGGGTACTGCTGATGTAAAGTTAGGTGAATATGTACTTATTAATACGGGCAATGTAGAAGATCCTGATGATGCTAAAGTTTACTTAAAGACTCAAGAAGGCTGGAAGTTTATTGTTGACTTATCTGGTATGCAAGGTATTCAAGGTTGGTCAGCATATGAAGTTGCAGTAAAACATGGTTTTGTAGGTACTGAAGAAGAGTGGGTTCAATCATTAAAACAACCTGCATTAGATGCAGCAGCAGAAGCCTTAGAAGCTAAAGCTCAAGTAGAAGCTACTGAGCAAGCTGTTAAGGAAGCAGAATCATTACGTGTTACTGCAGAACAAGGTAGGGTTGCTAATGAAAGAACTAGAACAATTGATGAAAACACAAGACGTGCTAATGAGTCAGCTAGACAAACTTGGGAAACACAGAGACGAGAAGCAGAGGATACGAGAATAGCTGCAGAGATCTCTAGAAAGTCTGAGGAGGAGATTCGTAAGACTAATGAAGCTAATCGTGTATCTGCTGAAAGTTCTAGAGCTAGTGCAGAAACATTAAGAGCTTCTGCTGAAGCTGAACGTAACACAAATGAGCAGAAAAGAATTGAGGAAGAAACAAAAAGAATCAGTTCTGAAGAAGGAAGAGTTGCAGCTGAAACAGAACGTGTAGATAACGAAGATGCTAGAATAGCAGCTGAAACTGCTCGTGACACAGCAGAACAGGAAAGGGAATCAAATGAAGCCACTAGACAGGCAAATGAAGCGATTAGAGAGACTCAAGAGGCTGCAAGGGAAAAGAATACAGCTGATGCTATAACTGCCGTAAATGAGGCTAAAACAGCTGCACAACAGGCTACTACAAATGCAACTACTGCTGCTAACAACGCCAACACTCAAGCAGCAAGAGCCAAAGAATATGCAGACAATCCTCCCAAAGTAGGAGAAGATGGTTATTGGTATCTTTGGGATGAAGTTAACGACGTATATGTAAATACAGGTTGGCCATCTTCAGGTATCATCTTGAAAGGTAGTCTTGATAGTCCAGAAGATTTAAATGACATTGTAGACCCACAGCTTAGTGATTCTTATATTGTTGGTACAGACTTATACTTCTGGAATGGTACAGAATGGGTTAACATGGGTAGATTCCAAGGACCTCAAGGAGAACCCGGTAAAGATGCTGAACTTAGTAAAGCAGCTATTGAAGCTGTATTAGTAGGTGAAGTAACTACTCATACTCATGATACTAGGTACTATACTAAGGATCAAACTGATGCTAACATAAAAGTAGTAGCAGATGACCTTGCTAACAATTACTATAATAAATCCCAAGTAGACAGTAAGTTTACTTCTGTATATGTTTTCAAAGGGTCTGTAGATACGATTGAAGATTTACCTACTGAGGGTAATGTTATTGGTGATGTATGGAATGTTCGTAGAAGTGATACTAACTATGCATGGACAAGTGAAGGTTGGGATGCACTAGGTGGTACTGCTGAATTAGCATCATTGACAGCTAATGGTTTGATGTCCAAGGAAGACTTTGCAAAGTTACAAGGTATTGAAGCAGGTGCGCAAGTTAATAAGATTGAGACTATTACTAAAAGAGTAGAACTTAATGTTGTTAATAAGAACGTGACTATTCCAGAGGATATTAAGATCTCAGATACTGAACCTACTGAGGAAGAGATCATGTGGTTAGATCCTAGTGAAAACTATGATTTTACATTTGATGGTTATAGTCAAGCACAAGCAGATGAATTATTTGTACAGAAAGAAGAAGGTAAGGGTCTTTCAACAAATGATTATACGAATGCAGATAAAACTAAAGTAACAAACTTAACTGATTATGTTACTGGTGGTACTGGTGCTGTTACAGATGCTAATGCAGCTACTATTACTTTATCTAAAAAGAATCCAGTGAATGGTTCCGCAAGTACTGATACAGTAGTAATCAACAAAGCCACTACTACTACTGCGGGCGTAATGTCTGCTGCTGATAAGACTAAGCTTGATGGGTTGAGTAATTATGATGATTCTACAATTACTCAGGACATTACCAACATAAAAGCAAACAAACTTGAGACAATTGAAGTAACCGGTACAGGTAATGTAATTACTACAGTTACTAAGGATGGTACTAAGATTGCATTTGCTAAAGGTATTACTGCAATGACTCAAGATGCTAGCGATGCCAGATATGTCAAAAAGGCAGGAGATACTATGAGTGGCAGATTAAACATAAAAACGCCAGCAAGTACAGGCTTTACTTTACGTTTAGCTAAAGAAACTAGTGATACTCCAGAAAATGATGAAATATTTGTTCGTATGGATATTGATGATAACAATAAAGGTTCATTTGGTTATCACAATACTCACGGTACAAGTATGTACAATTATATATCCTCTAGTAGATTTCACATTGCAAATGATGGAGAATTAAAATACTTAACGAATAATGTAGACGGAAAAGTATGGCATGCTGGTAATGATGGTTCAGGTAGTGGATTAGATGCTGATACAGTAGATGGTATACAGGTTGAAAGAATAATTTATGGTGATACTTCTAAAGGAACCGTAAATATAGGAAACGAAGCACAAGATTCTGAGAAAGCTAACTCTATCACTAAGTCAGGATTTTATAGAACTAATCAAGATACTTCTGACAATGGAAAAACATTTTCGAATTTATTGATTCATTGTAATCATCCTACAGGTAATAGCGCATTCCAAATTGGTACTGATTATGAAAATGGTCCATTAAAATGGAGACATTACAATGGAATTGACAGTAAGTGGGAAGCAGCTAGAACTTTGGTAGACACTTCTAATCTAGAAGATACTCTAGCATATTGGTATGAAAATAATGAGAATGCTTCATCCACAACATGTGCAACAGGTGGTAATAGAAATGTAATTGAATCATTAAGAAGTAAGTTTAAGAGATGTATTGCTAAACCATATGGAGATGATGCTGCATTAATTAGTTATTGTAATGAAGAAAATAGTGCTAATTGGCCCGATGGTTCTGCTATTGATATTGACCTTTCTAGAAAAGAAAATAGAATGGTGTATTTCCCAAAATACTATCATAAAACTGTTGAAAGATCACCTGGCATTTGGAGAACTTATATTTCTGAACAACAAATTGATAGTGATTATATCGAAGAACCTGAAATGTTGTTAAGTGCTTTTGAGGCTTATACTAATACTGATGGAACTTTAATGTCTGTATGGGGTGTAGCGTCTACTGCTTCACAAACAATGGCTACATTTGTATCTCAAGCTAAGTCAAATGGTCCTTTATGGAGTATTGGAGATTATAGATCTCATGCTACTATAGCTAGAATGTTTTGTGCTTACTATAAAACCACTAACATCAGTACTTCTAATTCAGCAATACCCTGTTCTGGTGGAACCAAAAGATATAATTATGGAGCTACTGGAGCAACTATTACATTGGGTAATAGAGATGGTAAAAAGGCTACTACAAATGATACATCATACTATTCAACTAACTTCCTAGGACTTGAAGACTGCTATTACAGTAAGTGGGAGTTTGTACAAGGAATAAACATTTTAAAAGGTAAATACGTTGTATATGACGGAGGTTCATTCCCAGATAAGGATGTAGCAGAGCTTGAAGCAGCAGGTGCTACTAATATCAGAGTTGTAGGATATGAACCTAATCCAGCTGCAACTGATGGATATAATGGATGGACTAAAGCCGTAGCTCAAGGTAAATATGGGGATGTAGTTCCTACAGCACATGGTGGATCTGAAACTACTTACTATTCCGATTATAGCTGGTTTAATCCAACAGCAAATAGAATCTTTCTACGGTCGGGTAATTCATATTATGGTTCTCGATGCGGGGTCTTCGCGGCTGATGCTGATGCGTCCTCGACTTCGTGGACGAATGTCGGTGCAAGATTAGCCTTTTATGGTAAGATCGTTGTAGTTGATTCAGATACATTTAAGAAAATGCAGGCATAATTATGATAGAGTTAAGAAAAGTACATGGAGATAATATTCCTGAAGTAATAGAATACTTGGGGATGAATGAATGGGCAGTTAGATGGGATATTGAAGAAGTTAATTCTGAAGATATACATGGTTATGCTTATTATGAATTAAAATTCAATGAAGAACCAACTTATGATTCTTTCGTAAGTAAGGTTATCAGAACTAGATATAGTGCAGATGAGGAAGCAGCATTAAAATCTAACATGGTCGAACAATTACTTAGTGGTAGTCAACCACCATCTAGGTTTGATGAATGGCAATCTTTTCAAATGCTTAGAACAGAAGCTAAAACAATTGGCAAACAAATATTTAATAACTAGTTATGGTAATTAAAGTAAAATATAATGGAGAATGGGTTAAAATACCATACTTAAGTAGTGATCATGGTCAGGAACTAGTAGAAGAAGCACCTAAAGATGGTTCACAGTACGCTAGACAAAATGGTGTATGGTCTGTAGTAAATATACCAGAAGTTGACTTTACTGAGGTATATAATGCTATTGATACTAAAGTTGATAAAGTAGAAGGTAAGAGTTTAAGTACTAATGATTATGTTACTGCAGATAAAACTAAAGTTACAAACATCAATGAAGTAATTGAAGCTGCTGCTAAGAATATTACAGCAACAGATATCTCTATTACTCTGGATAAAAGAAACTTAGTAACCAATGCAGTAGAAAATATAAAATTAAATCTTCCTGCATCTACTACAGCTTTAGCTGGTTTAATGTTGCCAGCTGATAAAATAAAACTGAATGGTATTGCTGCTGGTGCTGAAGTAAATGTTAATGCTGATTGGAATGCTACAGAAGGAGATGCATTGATATTGAATAAACCTACATTATCTACTGTAGCTACATCTGGTAGTTACGATGATCTTACTGAAAAACCTGCTATACCTACTGTAGATGTTAATAAGGAATATGTAGATACTCAATTGAATACTAAGGCTGATTTACCAGATTATACAGTATTCGACATTGTTATGGAGATAACATCAAGTGACAATCCATCTATATCTCAGGAAAATTATAATAAATTATTAGAGAAGCTTCCAAGCAATGCTGTTAATACGCTTCCAGTAAGAGATAATGGGATGTATATATCAAGTCTTCTTGGTGGGTATAATGTTAATGGTGATAATGCTATTTGGTTTCATCTAGAATTGAATATGGGAATACTACAGGATTATTCTGTGCAAATCTTTATATATCAAGATTTAACTGTAAGTGTAGATTCTGGTGCAAAATATTTAATACCAACAAGTAACGGAATTGATATACATACAGATCTAACACATAATCTTTCTGAGAGTAATACTAAGAAGTTAACAATATATACTACGGGTGATGGAACTAAATCTTTAATGGATGATGGTAAATATCGTAAGCTGCCAGTATATGGGAAGAATTTATTGCTTGGATCTAGTACAGAGGTAAGTAATTCCAAGTATGAGATGGCTGATTATTGGCTAACTGAACAGATATCTAAAGGAACACAAGTAACATTGACTATTTTTGGAGAGTTGGGTGATGATAAGGAAATGTTCACTATATATAACTCTACTGGTGCCGTCGGTTCTATGGCTCAGTTCAGTAAGACTGACTTTGTAAATGGGAAGGCCAGTAAGACTTTTAAATGGATTACTAATATCGGAGATGCAGTAGCTGATAATACACATATGGTTGTATTTAGTTCTCCTAAAACTGGCACATCAACTTCCACCATCCATAAGATTAAACTTGAATATGGTGATATTTCTACTGAATGGTCTCCAGCTTGGGAAGATATACCAGATCTAGAAGAAAGATATGCGTATGGTGTTGAGTGGGATACTGCATCATCTAGTCCTGATGGTGTTAGAGTAGGTAATCTGCAATTGCATAGAGAACTACCTGTCCAGAGTAAGATGAGAAGGTGTCTTTTGGATAGAGATGGTGGAGTTAAAGAATATTTGGATAATGAGCTTTCATGGGGTGGAAGCTATTTGGATTATGCTGTTATGACAGAGATACCTGAACATTGGTATAAATTGTATTTTAATGGCACTAAATTTAGGATGATGCTGTCCGAAATTCCATTACCTGGGTATAAACATGTAGATAAGTTCTATATCTCAACATATGAAGCCAGAATGTATAGAACCGATAATTTATTATGTTCGGCGGCTGGAGCTAGTAAATTAAGTGATCCTAATTCAATTAATTTTAGAGGTGGTGACAACACCGCTGAATGGGATGATACCTATCGTTCTCTGCTGGGTCTCCCTGTCACTAATCTCACACGAGACCAATTCCGTCAAGCTGCAAGGAAACGTGGAAAGGGTTGGGAAATGTATACATATGGAGCACATAAAACCTTATTCTGGTTATTTGCAGTAGAATATGCTACATTAAATAGTCAAAAACCATTTAATGCTCAAAAAGATGCTAATGGATTCTCACAGGGTGGATTAGGAAACGGTCCAACACAAATGACAGATTGGACAAATTTCAATAATAATAATCCACTTATTCAATGTGGTTATACTAACGAATTTGGTAATGGATCTGGAGAGAAGGCATATGTGGTGAAAAATGCTTCCGATGGTACTCATGCTACATTGATGGCTAACAGGTATCGTGGTATAGAGAATCCGTTCGGTCATATCTGGAAACACGTTGACGGGGCTAATATACAGGTCACCATGGGCGATGACGGATTGTCCATATTATGGACTACCAACGACCCGTCAAACTTCAGCGATACATCTTACACAGGCTATGACAAGAAAGGTAACATCTGCCGTACCAATGGTTATGCCAAGAAGATGTTACTTGGGGAAGATGGGGATATCGTGGCTACGGAGGTCGGCGGTAGTAGCTCTACCTACTGGTGCGACTATTACTACACCTATACGCAAGCCAACCGCTTACAGGTGGTGCTGGTTGGCGGTAACGCGGCCGACGGGTCGTATGCGGGCCTCGCTTACGTGAATACGAATTATGCGCCTTCCGCTGCGTATCGTAACATCGGTTCACGCCTTTGCTTTTTCCCAAAATATAAATCAACTGAAATAACTACAGAATAATATGAATAGAACATATAGTGATAAAATACCCAGTACAATAGAAAGAGATAGTAATGGTTACTATTTATATAGATGGGATATACAAACAGAACAAAGAGATGAATATATTGGTTATTCTTATTATGAAGTAACTGTATGGCCCACATTAACGGCTAATAAGATATTAGAAACATGTATTAATGAATTATGGGGTACAGATGTTGAAGCAAAGAAATTGAATGACTATAATGCTGCATTACTAGGGATACTAGATGAAAGTTATATAGATATTTACAAAGATTTCTTACAAAAGAGAAAAGAATTGAAGGAACAAGTAGATTCAGATTTCATTGCTTATGAACAAATGCAAGATGAATTAAATAGTGAACAAATAACCGCTATTACTTAGGATAGTGTCAATTTATATAAGAGAACTTTTGATGACTAAAGACGTTATAGCATCAATTCTCATATCAAAAAATACCAAACGCTAACTGAAGTAAAATTTAGTTAGCGTTTTTGTTTTCCTTTCATATCAATCTATTATGTTAAATAAAATTCATCAATATTTTTTATTGTCCCAAGGAGTATCTAGTATGAACTACTTTAAAGAACTATTTAATGATGGCCCAGCCAAATTTATCTCTTGCTTATTAACGGGAGCATTTAGTTGGGTGGCAGGTAGTTTTACACCCTTATGGACAGTTCTATTTATCCTACTGCTAATCATATTAGTAGATGCTTATTTAGGGAGTAAGATAGCATTTAAGAATCAAAAAAAGTTTGAATCAAGAAGACTATGGAAAACCTTACGCAAATTTGGTTGGTGCGGTGCTATTATATGGTTTGCAAATCAAATAGATGCTAATATACTAGTATCTATAGATGCTCACTTAGTAGAATTCTTTGCAGGACTTATTGCTGGAGTAGAACTATGGTCTGTTATAGAAAACTTAGCTACATTATATCCAGATGGACCTTGGAAACTTCTAAATAAGTTTATACGTAAAAAAGGTGAAAAGTATCTTGATATCACTATAGATAGAGAAGATTTGCCTAAGATAAGAAAATTGGTTAAAAAGATTAAATAGTGAATTTTATACATTACATAAAATTAGGTGCTATACTATTGATAGCAGTTTTAGGTTTTGATAATTACAGATTAAATAAGAAAGTAGATAATCTAGATAATGCGTTAGCTAGAGCTTCTGTGAATTTACATTACTATGAGAGTGCTCTCTCAGGAATGGAAAAACAAAACAAAGTATTACAATTAACTGTAGATGACTTCAAGCATTCTGAAGATAGTTTAGTACAAGAACTAAGAAAACAATCTAAAGAACTTAAAATAAAAGATAAGAAATTAAAAGAAGTCGCATCAGTAGAAACTATTATTTCGGATACAATAACTCAAGAGATTCCAGTGGACAGGAATTTTACAGTAGAGTTAAAGCCAAATCAATTGACAACTATCAAAATAGAAAGAATAGACAGCATGATCACACATGTGCTGGATATAAAGAATCGTCAAGATTTATTTATATATGAAGAGAAAGTATGGCGTAAAAAAGGTTTCTTTAGACGCTTATTTACTTTAAATTTTAAGAAGGATATAATTCCTCATTATCAAATAGTTAATTCAAACCCTTTAATACAAGTAACAGATACAAGGGTTATCAAAATATCAAAATAATTGCAAAATATTTCAATTTAGTATTAATCAATAAATAAATTGAAACTATGCATTTGAACAAAATATTAGAACAAATCAAACGCCATCAATCTCCATCAGAGGCTATAGATAAATTATCTACTGCTTTAGAGAAGCATGAGGGTAGCTTATTGGAGAAAGGTTTCACTATTTTAAAGTCAGAATTGGCTGCAAATATGTATGAAGCTATTAATGGCCCTCACTTTGATGAGGAACATGCTCGCTATGCTGTAGAGGGTATGGAGAATGAGGATGGTACAAAAGGTCCTCATTGGACGGTTGAAGAGACAACGTCCGTTGCCAATCAAATGGGCATAAATTTAAAATCTGAAAAACATAACAAATGGGATTGGTATGTTGCCATGAATATGATCTATTCAGATTATTACAAAGCAGTCGTTGCTATGACTGGCAGCGCAAATACCAAACACTTCGCAGAATTGGCAAAAGCTTGGCTATGTGACAAAGACATTGACGAAGGTAAGATGTGGCACTATTATGTTTATCTAATGTGTGACGATGATGAAAACGATTATAAAGCATATGAACGTATGCACGGTAATCGTAACAGTTATTACAGTCCAGAGTATGAACATCGTATGGGTAGAGAAAAAGGATATGACTATGAGGCTAGAAGCTATCAATATCCTTACTCTAGATATGATAGAGAAGAATTAGACCGTGATAGTAAACGTTACAGAGAAGATGATCGTGAACGTATGGAGCGTGAAAGAGAAATGCGTGATCGTGGCTTGCGTAATACAAGAGAGACTCGTAACACATCTGTTAGATATTTCTAATTATCAAAAGTAAATTTAAATCAATTAAAATAAAATTAAAGTTATGTTAGAAAACGAAAGAATTATTGTACAAGACCGTGGTGGTATTGATGCTGGTATCGCTGCGTTAATGCAGAATGCTAATAAAGGTTTTGACCCTGCTGCTTTAATGGCCATGATGAATAATGGTAATGGCATGTTTGGTGGCAATGGTGGTTGGTGGTGGATCTTCATCATCGTGCTCTTCTGGATGTGGGGCGGATGGGGTGGAAACGGCTTCGGTCGTGGAAACCAAGCAGAAACAAACTCTGATTTTGCAAGACTAGCCGCTATGGGTAACCAGAATAACAACACAGATCTATTGATGCAAGCTATCAATGGTAACAAAGATGCAATCAATACATTGTCTACTAACTTGAACTGCGATGTTAAGTCAATTGACAACGCTTTGTGTTCTATACAGAATGCAATTGGTAAAGTTGGTAGTGAAGTAGGCTTCTCTGCAGAAAGAGTAATTAATGCAGTAAATGCTGGTGATTGTAACGTTATCAAAGCTATTAGCGACTGCTGCTGCACAACTCAGCGTTCAATCGATGCAGTTAATTTGAACTTAACTCAGATGAATGCTGATAACAGATTGTCTATCTGTCAGCAAACTAATACTTTGCAGAACGCTATTACTTCAGGTTTCAATACCTTGTCTAGTGAAAATGCTACAAGATTCAACATTCTTGGTGCTAAGATAGATGCTCAGACTCAAATGATAAATGACAAGTTCTGTCAATTAGAGATGAGAGAAATGCAGAATAAGATCGATTCATTACGTGAAGACAAAGCTGCTCTTCAATTATCTGCATCTCAACAAGCACAAACTGCAAACATTGTAAGTCAAATTAGACCTTGTCCAGTTCCTGCTTACTTAACATGTAATCCTTATGGATGCAATGGTGGGTTGAATGGATACGGTTACGGTTATCCTTACGGATACGGCGATAGCTGTTGCGCTTAATAAGAAAGGAGGCAATTATGTATCCTTTCGTATTTAATCCATTTGGTAGAAATAACACCGTAAATATTTTAGATCTAGTAATACCTAAAGTAAAAACTATAGCAATAGGTGAATCCACTGAAAATGTAGTATTAGGTATCTGTCCTAAAGTATGGTGTAGATTACCCAAAGAAGGTGTAATTGTTTTGGAAGTTAGACACACAGCAGAAGCTTCAGGAGCTAGTCTACCTGTATTTATCTCGGTTTCTGGTTCTGTAAGTACTGCTTCAAATACTCGCAATATACCTTTAGTAAATGCTTCAAGTGAACCAATTACTGGTTCACAAGTTAGTGCTGGGAACAGATACATCGCATATTTTAATAAATGTGACAATGTAATACAGTTGATGAATTATACTCCTGCACCAGCTGCCTAAATATTAATCAAGATATATGGGCAGCTATGAGAGTTGCCCATATTCTTTAAACTTATAAAGATATGACATTCTCTCAGTTAACGTCGGGTACTAGAATACACGTACTCGAAATAACAGGTACTTTTAAAAAGAACACAACGTACAGTTTAGGAACGGTAGTCAGTGTATCAAAACCCTATGACGAACCAATGCCACCGACACAATTTCCGATGCCTATGCAAAATAGGCGTAAGCTCGTGGATCTAGTGATTTCGTGTGATGGTGAACAAAGAAAACTGTCAGTATCTGAAGATAAAACAATGATGACCGATTCAAACATTGGTCTTACTATAGCCACAGAAAAATCACAAATTATTAATATGGTTAGACAATCTCTAGAGGATTGTAGAATCAAGAAAGAGAGCTTAAGTAAGATTGATGAGGAGATGAGGAGATGTGAAGACATCTTAAAAATACTTAATGTAAATTCGGACATAACAACCAATGTGACAAAAGATTTCAAAGAACTTGATGAATTGAGAGCTGAAGTGAAAGAGCTTAAACAACTTTTACAAAATATTTCTACTGTTCGTCCGGAAGAAAACAATATCGATCCTCCTACTGAGGAAAAAGAAAATGAAATCTAAAACACAAAGGTTGGCTATTTAGTCAACCTTTTTTATTTTAAAATAATATGAGTACACTTTATAATAATAAATACGACATTCTAGCTAGTACAATTCAACCTAATCCTGCATCTGTTAAATATTGGGCAGATCTATCATCTAATCCAAATGGTGGGGATTTAAAGTATTTTAATGGTACTAAATGGGTTTTAGTTAATAATAAAGCTACTGAAGACATTTCTCAGATAAAGCAACAGATAGCGGATTTAGAACAAAACAAAGAAGATAAAGTTGAAGGTAAAGGACTATCTACTGAAGATTATACTGCACAAGAGAAAAATAAACTTGCTAGTCTTCAGAACTATAATGATAGTGAAGTAAGAGAATTAATTTCTGCTTTGAGTCTTAGATTGACTACCCTAAGTGAGGATCTTGAAAGTTTGGAAGCTAGAGTTGCTGCATTAGAAACACCTGCTGCATAATGGAATTAAAATTAAATAGAATCTTTCTTGGTAGCTCTGCAACTATTGGAGAATTGTATGTTGATGGGGAACACATAGCCGATACTCTTGAAGATAGAGTAAGACCAGAAGGAGAAAAAGTTTATGGTAAAACTGCAATACCTGAAGGTGTATACGAAATGGTATTATCGTATTCACCAAGATTTAAGAAAATATTGCCGGAAATCCTTAACGTACCTAATTTCACTGGCATACGCATTCATTGTGGCAATTCATCTGCCGATTCCAGCGGATGTATTCTTGTAGGTACTTGGGATGGTGAAAAAGAAGATTGGGTAAGTGATTCTAAAGTTGCCTTTAATAAATTAATGTCCTTACTCCAGAAAGCTGCAGACAACAAAGAAAAGATAACAATAACAATTAATAACTCGTGGAAATGACATTTAATTCACTAAATACAATTATAGACGATATTTATAACATTCTGAGAGACAATAATGTGTCAGAAAGTGAAAATTTATCACGTATACAGGTAGAACAGTGGATTCATCAATATAGGGCCTATTTAATTAAGCAAGATTTAGATAAAGGTCGAGATATTAATCCTAGCTATATACAGACATTAGGCCCATTACATATATCCAAAGTAAGTACATGCGGTGTTCCTAATGGGTTTCATTATATATCAGATGAGGAATTACCTAAATTTATAGATCTGCATTTTGGTACTGGTCTAGTAGCAGTTAAAGATATGCATGGTAATCTGATTCAGGTTGGTAATGAAACAAAAGCTAAATATCAGACAAGTAGAAAATATACATGTAATGATTATATTGCTTACTTAAAGAATAATCATTTATATTTAAATGGACCTGGCTTTCTAGAGTATGTAGAAATAGAAGGCATATTAGAAGACCCTACAAAAGCAGCAGATTGTTATGATTATGATGGTCCATATCCTATACCTGCTAACATGATTCCTACTTTGAAGAACTTAATATTTAGCAAAGAACTAAATATAATGTTAACTGTACCTACTGATAATACAAATAATAGTACTAACGACGTTAATAATGGACTAAATGCAAGAAACTAAATCTTATACTGGAAAAGACTTCTATAGATCTTATATTGATTATGTTGGTGATAACCCATTATATCAAGTAGATTATAAAACATTTAGAGGAGTAATTAATGATTACTTTAAATACTTGAGAGATGAACTAATAGAGAATGGTAAAGAGATAAAATTACCATGCAGACTAGGTACTTTAAGTATAGTGAAGCACAAACCAAAAGAATATAGTGGTAGGAGTCTCAGGATAGATTATGCAGAAAGCAAAAAATACAATAAAGTAATTTATCATCTTAACGACCATACTGGGGGATATAAATATCGTTTTTATTGGAACAAACATAATATGCTTACGAAGAATAAGACAATGTATCAATTGATAATGACAAGAGATAATAAGAGATATTTGGCTCAAATATTAAAAAATCGTGTAAGGGATTATGTCGAAGGGAATTAATAAAAACACACACAAATTATTATGATAACAAAATTAACATCAATCAAAACTGTGATAGCCAAAGTAATAGCAGATCTAGGGTTAGAGGAAGATGAAATTAAAATCTCAGATTTTAGAGAGTGGGCTGCTGAAGGTATTGAAAAAATTGGTGCAGTACAACAGTTTGAACATATTGTTTCAGGTGTAGAAGGGGCTCCAATTATCAAAATACACTGCCATCAAGCACAGTTACCTTGTAACCTACATAAACTACACCAAGTTGCATATTCTTTTAATTGTGATGGGCCTTGGTTTCCTATGAGGAAAGCTACAGGTTCATTTGCTGCTTGGGGATGTGATGAATGCTGTGACTGTGAGAAACCCGAAATGTGGGTTAAGGATGAAGTATTAGTAAATCTAGTTGTAGATCTATACGGTAATATTGATAAAACCGAAGCACTAGAAATGCTAAATACTAATAAAAACATGAAGACAATACTTAGGAACCTAATTAATAAGCATACTATTAATTTAGATTATATGAAAGGTAATACAAGTACGAATCCTAATTGGGATTTGCAGTACAGTATTAAACCCGGTTATATAATGACAAATGCACCATGTGGATATCTAAAATTATCATATAGTGCTATACCTACTGATGAAGATGGTTATCCATTAATTCCAGATAGTGCTTCATACATGGAAGCAATTTACTGGTACATTGCACAAAAGATAGGATTTCAAAAGTATATAAGAGGGGAAATGAATCAACGTATATATTATGATATGCGTAATTCTTGGAACTTCTACTGTAAGCAAGCATATGCAGAAGCTATGCTACCTAATGAAGATGAATTAGAGTCTATTAAAAATACATGGAATAAAATACATACAGAACTATTAGATCATAATTCATTTTACAGTCATACTGGTTCCAGACAACATATTTATAATGCTAACTAAATATGAATACAAGAAGACAAACAAATACATTTTCTGGGGGTCTTAGTATGGACGTAGATTATTCCGTATTGAAAGATAACCAGTATATATATGCAGAGAACATTCGTATACTAACGAATGAAGGATCTTCTTTTGCAGCAATGCAAAATATAGAAGGATTTTTAGCGTGTAGACCTTCTTCAAATTTGTCTGGTGAAACTATTATACATGTTACCACAATAAGAGATTGGGCGATTGTCTTTACTAAGATTAATGGTACAAATAACAATAATGTCTATAGAATTGATTTTTCTAGATCACAAGAAGAACCAATCGTGACGAAAGTAGTAACCAATAGACCTTTAGATATAACAGTTTCGTCTAGTAATGTTGCTGCAATTAGTAGTGTATGTAGATGGGAAGCAAGTAATAATGTAAAAGTATATTGGGCAGATGGTCATTCACAAATTAAAGTAATCAATGTGGATGATGATCACATATCTAGTAATTCATCTATTACTTCGGATACTATAGTAATGCTACCAAAGGCTACATTACCTCCATTTGAATTTAATGGATTTGGAACAGGTAGTTTAGAATCTGGAATGATACAGTACTGTTATCAATTGTTTAAAGTAAGAGGTACAGAGTCTGCAATATCTCCACTTACCCCTCTTTATCATTTGAGTGACGGAGATCAAAAAACTAATTACAATGCTGTAAAAGGAAGTTCTAAAGGACAAAATACTGGTAAGTCCATAAAATTACAAGTAAGAAACAATAGTACTGGATTTGATAGACTTAGAATAATCTCTTTATTCTATAAGGCAAAGAATGAGGTACCTGTAATATCTATAGTAGATGATATAGTTATTGGAACTGGTTCTGTAATAAACTATGAAGATAAAGGTGGTAGCTTAGTATCAGAATTAAGTATTGATGAATTTAATTCATTAGCTAATTATACATTTATACCTGAAGTAATAGAATCTAAAGATAACAGATTATTTGCTGCTAATCTTACTGAGGAAACATGGGATGTAGAATATGATGCTAGAGCATTTAGAGCTAATTCTTCTGGTAATGTATTATTGCTATCTAACTCTGGTTCTTCGTTAAACTTTGCTCTATCAGCATTAACTACTACAAATATACCTAAAGACCACGATTGTATATGCCCATTTAATGTAGACGGCAGTGCATACAAATACACTACTTCTCCAACAGGAGGATACATACAAGGTGGAAAAGGCAAGAATGTATCATATAGGTTCATTACTACGGACTTACTAGAAGATGCATCTACTACATCTAGAGGAATGATAAACGAAGAATTTACATTCAATTCTTCTTCAAGATCGCTTACTAGTTTAGGTATTAACTATGAAGGTAATGATAAATCAAATACAATAAGTTTATCATCTGGTAACAAAATACCAAACTATTCTAATGCTGAAATAGAATCCAAAGTAAAAGGATATATGAGGGATGAGATTTATAGATTTGGTATAGTATTGTATAATAAGCAAGGTTTGGCATCACCGGTACATTGGATAGGTGATATAAGAATGCCATCTAATAAAGATTCTGGTTATAAGTTTTTTACTTCTAATGAGGCTAGTGATTATGGATCTAATTTATCAGTTGTTACTAAACCACTTGGTATTGAGTTTGAAGTAAAGAATTTACCATCGGATGTAGTAAGATACGAGATAGTTAGATGTGAAAGAACATTGTCTGATAGAACTATATTAGCTCAAGGTGTAGTAAGTTGCATTACAAATTATGATAGAGATTCTAACATCTTAACACCATTCCCATATCTAGCTTATTCAAATAAGCATGGTTACTATGCAAAGACTCATAACAATGGAGGTTTCCAATATACCTTTAACTTGTCAGATACACAATCTAATAATTATTTCATGTTTGTATCTCCAGAAATAGCAGTCAACAGAGAAAATGCTGATGCGTTAATTGATAAGTTTCAAACAGTTGAAAAGGTAGGGATTATGACGTCTCCTATTACTGCAGATGGTGACTGGGGTATTACAGATGGTTCTCTAAAAGTATTAGCAAATGCCAGATCTATAAAGTATGACGGTTCTACAATAAAACCAACTAAATCATTAGGAGGTCAATCTAGTAATGGTTATGTGGCTAATGGAGCCATAGTAATAAACAATGATGATTTTTATTCAGCGTTACTTGCTAAATACTATGGTTTATATGTTGAAAATGGTGTTCAATCTGCTGCAATAGAAAGTGCAAAATATGCTGGTCCTAGTAGTCCTTGGTTAACAAACGGTGATCAGCCTTGGTATAATGCTGAAGCAGTAACCATTGGTGACAAAGTTTATTATAACTGGGTGTGGGATAATATTAAAACTGCAGGAGATGGTGAAGTAGATAAGACTGATGCAAATAATGTTAGAAAATATGGTCCACATGGAATTTGTGCTATATTTAAAAGTGATAACATGATCTCTAACATATCTTTAGCATCAGGATCTTCAAGTGCTAGATATTTAAATGCAGTAGTATTATGTAACATGAAACAAAGTGTAAATGCTTATGGTGGCAATTCCTACTCTGCTGTACAGAATTCTGTGTATATTACTACAGGAGCTAGTGCTGAATCTAGTGTTTCCACAGTGTTGTGTTATGGTGGCGATACTTATCTAAACATATTTGATTATAATAACTGTATGTTTAGTTACAATACAGATGATTATTATAATAATAAATCAAATAGATTATTTTTAGGTGCGTTCATACCATGTGAATCAAGTATTAATTTAGCATTAACCCATGCTGATTCATCTATAAATAGAACTTATCAAGCTGGTGATGGATATGCTAATCATTTTGTAGAAGACGATATAATTACTGTTGGTGATTTATATACTCAGAACACTCCATCATATGCATACAATGACGCATATTCTGCTCAGCCTAATGCAAAGAAATTTGTAGCTAAATCTATCTATAATATAGATAATCTATTAACAGATACTCGTATCATATCTTCAGAACTGAAAACAAATAATGAAGTTACTGATTCGTGGACAAAATTTAAAGTAGCTAATTATCTTGATGTAGATACTAGATTTGGTCCAATTAATGATATGAAACTGTTTAAAAATAATTTAGTATTCTGGCAAACAGACGCTTTTGGCACAGTTGCAGTGAACGAACGTTCTATTATAACTGATAATAATCCAGGTGCTCTTACTCTAGGTACTGGTGGTATACTAGACAGATATGACTACTTTACTACAATGAATGGTGAAAGTCCAAACCAGTTAAGAGCAAATACTCAATCGGATAGCACTGTATACTGGTATGATAGTAAACGTAATGAGATATGTGGGTTTAATGGTCAATTACAAACAGTATCTAAATTAAAAGGAGTTCAATCTTATTTGAATAAGAATAAAGACTTATTTAAAAAAGATCCTATTGCAGTATATGATAAGAAATACAATGAAGTTCTGTTTACTCTAGGAGATAAAACACTAGCGTTTAATGAACAACTAGGAGTATTTACTTCATTCTATAACTACAATCCAGACTATTATGCAGAGTTTAGTGATAAACTATATTTATTTAAATCATTAAAACTGTTTAAATATAATGGTGGTGAACAAGCTAATTTAGATTCTGACAAAGCAAAGGTATCTGAAATAGAATTTGTAGTAAATGCTGAGTACCCACAAACTAAAACATTTGATAATGTTGAGTATGGTGGTGATTTTACTACAGATACTAATTTTGATTTGATACTATTTACTACGAAAAGGCAAACTAGTGAAACATTAACTAGTGAAGACATTGATTACAGAGAGGATACTTATAAATTTGCAATTCCTCGTAATGCATTAAAGCTAAATGAAGTAGAACAGCTAGCTAATAAGTCTTATAAGGACAGAATGAAGGGAAAATATCTCATCTGTAATTATAAGTATGATTGTAATGGTGGTAATGAATTTAAAGTACCTTATATTAGTACAGCTTATAGATACTCAATGATATAATATGAAAAAGAAAATTAATAAGAAAAACGTACCAGCATATGCATTTGGCATGGATCAACTGCCTAATTACCTTGGTGGAGCTAATGTTCTTGGCTCTGCCATTTCTGGTTTATCAGGAGAAGGTTCTACAGGTGATGCTATAGGTAGTACATTAGGTAGTGCTGCTTCTTTAGCTGGAACAGGTTTTAGTATTGGAGGGCCAATTGGTGCTGCTGCTGGTGGAGTATTAGGAGCGGCTTTTGGTTGGATTGGATCTAGAAGACGCAAAAAACAGATGGAACAAATGCGGCGCAGAAAAGAAACCATGAATAAAACTCAACTAGGTATGAATGCTGCAGCAAATCAAACAGCAGAGTATTGGGATGATAATGAGTTAGCATATACTTATGAGAATGGTGGTATACTTCCTGACCTAGCCTATGTAGATAATAATGAAATTATCAGAGGGGATGATGGAACTATTATGCAAATTCCTAATAATAGACCCGGTACAGATAATCATTTAATTGATGCGTCTAATTTAGAGTCAGTATTATCTGACAAAATTAAAAGACCGGGAACAAATAAAACTTTTGCACAAGAAGGTAAAAAACTTACTAGAATGACGAAGCCAAGTAAAGGTAAAGATATATTTGCTGATAATACAAATATGTTAAATAAAAGGAATGCTAACTTCGCATATGATAATCTATTATCAGAACAGGAGGAAGTAAAAGCTAAAAAAGGAATTAAACCTAAAAAGAAGGGTATTCCTGCTTATGAAGATGGTACAAAAAAATATAAATCTGTATTAGATGATTTACCTACCTTTTGGAATACACCGTACGATGTAAATATCTCTAGAACATCCACTACTCCAGAATTAAATTTTTTAAATGGACAAACTCCAGCTGGTAGACTACCTTGGCTACCTATGCCTAAAAAAGAATCAATAAATTTACATAATCTTCAGGTTACTGATCAAAAAAGTAATGTAACTGGAAAAACAGTAGCAAAAAAAAGTAGTAAACAATTACCTGACTTACCTACTATTGATATTGATAAAATGATTCAAGATCATATGAATAAGCTAGGTACTAAAGTTCCAGAAGAAACATCATATGTTCCAACAATACCAACATCTATTGTAGACGAGGAACCAGAATGGGTTACACCAGAAAAAAAAGATGTTACAAACAATAAAATTGATTATTCTCCAGACTGGTTGTCATTAGCTCCTACAGTATATAATACTCTACAATCTCTACGTAATCCAGAGTATGAACAAACTGTTTTAAATCCTTACACAGGTGCTATTACTAATACTATGGCTAGACGTAGAATGAATATAGAACCTGCAAGATTAGCTAACAGTAGATCAAGAGCTATTTCTAACTATAATTTAGCAAATATTAATGCTAATACTGGCGCTAATTTAGCTGCAAGAACTCAAGCTGCTGTTGATGAATATGCTGCTAATGCTAATATGTATGCTACTAAACAAAATGCTGATAATGCCTACTTAGGAGAATATGCTAATACTTTAAATAACTTAGGCCAACAGTTTGTTCAAAGTAGAACTCTTGCAAATGATTTAAATGCTAAAAATAGAGCAGCTGCTAGAAGCTTTGGTACTGCTGCTGTTAGTCAATTAGGACAATGGTCTCAAGTAAACAGACAGATGAAGAATCAAGCAGCAAGAGATAACATGATTTATCCATATCTAGCTAATTTCTTAGCATATGGTAATCCTACAGAGTTAATTCAACAGATGAATAGACAATATTATAAAAGATAATTATGGTAAATAGATATGATCGTCCTGCAGAAGCGCAGTTCATAAATACATATGTTCCTCTACCATTCCAGCAATTATATACTCTAGGTAAAGAAGCAAATGCTAGAGTAGATAAAGCTATTGCAGATTTATCTGGTGCTCTGGATAAATGGTCTGATTTTAGATCACCATCAGAAAAAGATACTAAGGCTTGGTACGATGAGACAATGGGTAAAGCTAAACCTATTATTGATAAATTAGCACAAAATATCGATTCTCTTAAAACTCCAGAAGGTAGAGCTCAGATTAATTCTTTAATCAACAATGTAGATAGATATAAATTAGCTACTTTAAAGCAAAGTAGAGAGGGTATGCTACAAAGAATGGAAATGAATCAGAAGTTAGCAGCTGCTGGTAAGTTTAATGAAATGTGGCATGGAGTTGATTTTGCTAACTACGATACACTTACTTCTGGAATTTATAATGATGTATCTCCTTTAGCATATAAGGATGTTAGAGAGTTATCCGATCCATATTATGCTAAATTGCAAAGAGGATATCTATACACTAAAGGTGGTTATGACTACTTTGGAAATTCAAAGGAAGATATTGAAGCTGTAGCAGATGCTCATTTTAATGATATTGTTAGTACTCCAGAAGCACAAAAGCATATGCAGTTATTTAAACAAAGAACTGGGGCTACAGATGAAGAGGCTCAATCTTGGTTTAGACAACAAATTATTGATTCCAATATTGACAGGACTATTAGACCAACAAGAGAGCTTAACCAGTATGCTAAGATGGCTGCTGAGCAAGCGTATCGTAGGCAATTAAAAGCTGCAGAAAATGCTCAAGGTTCTCCAGTACAATTTACTACAAAGCTTGCTGCTACACTTATGAATAGACCGTATGGACCTCAAACATCTGAAAGAGGAAACAAATTAACTTATAATTCACAGTTTGATAGAATCCAAAAGACATTTGCTCCTGATAGTAAATATAGAGATATCTATATTAACAGAGTAGATGAGAATGGTACTCAATTACCTTTAAATAGAAATAAGAGTGCATATGGTATTGTGTCAAGACTATCTACAGATATTGGTTCACAAGCGAACTTTATTAATGATGCTATGCTTGATAAATCTTCTATGGTCAGAGGATTAGCAGGTGCTCCAATTTATTCTGGTAATAGCGTTTATGGAATGATGACACCTGAACAATATATCAACTCTAAGTTTGGTTTAAGCGTTAATGAAGCTAACTGGAACCCAAATCGAGTTAAATTTGAAAGAGACCTTATTGCTGGTAATATTCCTAATGTGGGAGTTACACCTACTAATAAAGTACTTATTGAAAATGGTATTCCCGGTGATGAACAATTCACTCAAGAATACAAAGCGTATGTTCCAGTACAATACTTCATTGATAATGGCTACGACTTTGGAGAAACTGATCCTGAAAAGCTAATTAAAAATGAAGACTTTAATAAGTTCTTATCAACATTAAATGGTAGATTACCTAGTCCTTCTGGAGACATTGTTAAGAAACCTAATATCAAATTTGGTAGTGATAAAAATGCTGCATATAGAGAGATACAAAGTAGTGGATGGTTATCAGATCCTCAGTATGCTGCAGCTATTCAGTATGATGGTATTTATGTAGAGGTTCCTGTTATGCGTCAAGTACTTACTAATCAGCAAACTAGGGAAAGAGCTAATTTGGAAGAATTCCAGTATACTAAAATGGGTTCTAAATTAAATGCTGCTTACAGAGGAGATAATGAAGAATTAATCTATGGACAGTAAAAACAATATACAAGATATATCATTAGCCACTAGACTTCGCAAACAAAATTACGAAAGATATCTAGATGGTTCTAATGCTTCAAGTATTGGAGTAGGATCTACAGTAGATCCTACTTTGGTGCTTAGGGACTTAGCTGGTTATAACAAAGATAGTTATAATAAAGATTTAGATACAGAAAGCACTCTAGATGAAAGTTCTAATGATCTTAGTACTACAGAATTAATATTTAATTCTGCAAAGGCAATGCTTCGTGATATGAACGAAGCACAGTTGTCAAATACTAGAGGTGTATTACGTAGAGAAGTATTACCAAATATAGACAAGTTTAATAGCAATCTTAATCTATTTTCTGCATATGATAATTTAATGTCTGAGAAGAATTCTCTTCTTAACCAATTATCTACTACTCAAGATAGCAATGAGGCAGATGCCATAGCTATTCGATTACAGGAAGTAGATAATGAGTTGAATCAGACAAAAGAGGGATTAATCACATTAGGTGTGTCACCTGATTTAAGCAATGCTCAAGAAATACGTACACAGCAAGAACAGCAATTACAATCATATAAAGATAGAGCTCAAGAACTATATGATGATATAGCTACAGATGAGGCTGATATTGCTAGATATAAAGTAGATGAACGTTTCCAGAGAGCTATGGAACAGAATAGTGAGTTTAAATGGACAGAACCAAGTAAATGGATATATTCTGTACCATCTGCCGTAGGTTCTTCTTCTTCTGCTTGGATGTGGCAAATAGCTCCATATGCTACTACAGCATTAAAGAGTGTAATGACAAAGAGTCTGTTAAAAGCAGGCACTATGGCATTGACTGGTGCTGCTGCTGGTAGTGTTGCTCCCGGTGCTGGTACTCTTGCAGGTGGGGCTATTGGTGCTACAGCAGGAGCATTAAGCATTGCATTAGATCTAGGTAATGCTGCTATGATGATATATTCTAACTATAAGCAAGCTGAGAATGAAGCTAATGCTAACGTATCAGATGATTATAGAGATAGAGTATCTAATATATTAAGTCAAAGCGGTAGTTCTGTACAAGCTGTAGTTAATGCTGCTAGATCACAAGATTTACCAGAAGAGTTCAGCAAACTTACTGATGATAAATTGTTTGAAAAGATTCTTGACGGTCAAATTCAAATAGAGGATCAATCTTTAAGTAATGCTATATCTCAAGCTAGACAAGGTTTAGATAGAGATTTTGCTCAAAATATGGCCATCACTTGGGCTAGTAACCTAGCGGAAGATGCTCTTATGGTTCCTTACTTTGGAAAAATTGCAGATGGTTGGATTGGTAAAGGTCTTAATACAGTTGCATTCGGAATGAACCCTGTTGAAGGTTTAGGGGAGTTAGCTGCTAGTCAAGCTAAAAAGAAAATGTCCAAGTATGTATTAGGTAGAAATGCTATTGATGTTGCAACAAAAAAATGGGCTAATAGAGCCGCAAAAGCAGCATATGTTGGAACGGATTTAGCATTGCGTAATGCTGCAACTGCATTTAATGAAGCAATTGAAGAAGGATCACAATATACTACAGGTCAAGCCTATAAGCGTGGGGACTTTGATAGTTCTGATTTAGATATAGAGGGATTAGCATCATCCTTAGTGGGAGCATATAAAGAGAAAGCTACAACTGTAGCTAACATCCTAGGAAGTCCATTTGGCTATCAAAATCCATTATATGAAAACGATACAGAGTATTGGAACAATGTTAAGTTAGGAGCTGCTGCAAGTCTGTTATCTCCAATCCAAGGTACTGTTAATGTTAGAGGTGCTTATTCTCTAGTAAAAGAGACACAGGGTATGGATAGAGTAAATGAGTTAGCTGCAAATGAAATTAACTCTAAGGAGGAGATGGAAAAAGCAATAACTTATGCTAGTGGTAAACTAAAAGGGCATGAAGCTGAGATTGTAAATGCTTGGAGTATGTTGGCTGATGGTAAAACAGAGAACTTACCAGAAGGGTTTAACAGAGAAGATGCATTAGAAGAAGCTAGATTTGCGTCTAGAGCTTTTTCTTTAGCTAAGAGTAAACAAATGAAATCCTTAGCTAAAACTATGGACATTGAGGAAGATACAGAAGAATATGGTACACTTGTTGGTCTTGCAATGCAAGCAGAAAAAGAGTACACTTCTTCTATTCAAAATGCCAGAGTAAGAAGACAAGAATTAGATAATGCTAAGAATAATTTTGTAAATGATCCTATATCAGAGGAAAGCCTAGCAATTGCTATAAATGATGCTTACAAACGTATCAATAGTAATGCTACTACTCAGGATGAAATTGTATCTAAAGATGAATTAAGAGAAATTTATGATAGGCAAAGACATTTGAATATCATGAATAATATGATTACTGAGATTGATACAGCAATAAATCAATTGAATGAAAGTAAAAATGAATCTGAGTTCAGAGGTAATCAATACTCTTTAGCTAAATTAGAGGATATGAAGTATCGTCTAAATGCTAGAAAGAAATCTATTCTAAAGAGTATGCCATCTTGGTATAAAAATAATGCTAACACTATTAACAATGTAGATACAGCTATGCAGTTCGTTACTATGAACGAACACGTATCTGGTCTTAATAAAGCTACAGAAGATAGTATATTAGCAGAATTAATGCTAGAGAGGAATAGAGAGATCTTAAATTCATTTCATGGTATAGATAATGGTAGAATTACTCCTACTGAGGAAGTAGAAAGAGAGAATATAATAGAGCTAGGTAAGACTAAACCTTATAAGAAATCTAAGAAATTAAGACTTACTGCTTTAAGAAATATTCATGAACATCAAGGAGATACTCTTATTAGTGAAATGTTTGATTTATATCAAACTAAAAAAGCTGAAAGTAAAGAAGCTGCAGAAGGTGCACTAGGGGTTACTGAGCAGCAAAAGGCATCTAAACCTATTGTTCCTTCTAAGCCGGTTACTGCCCCTACTGGTCCAATGCGTACTGAGCAACAAGTTGCACCAGAGGTAGAACAAAAGCCTACTCCTCAAGTAAGGAGAACAGCTAGACCTACTCAAGCTAATATTGCATCTCAAGAATTAAGTGAAGCAGATCAAGCTATTATAGCTGCTGCAGAAGGACAAGATATTGGTTTAACTCAAAGAAAACAACAACCACAAGTTGAACCTGAAGTTCAACCTCAAAATAATGACAGTGCAAAAACTGAACCTGTTGAAACTACTAATGAAATATTAGGTGCAGATGAAGACCCATTTGCTGGTGGAGTAGGTGGTGTAGCAACTGAAGATGTATTTAATGAATATGGTGGTGCTGTTGAGGAACCTACTAAAACATCAAAGAAAGCTAAAGAATCTAAACCAAAAGCAACTAAAACTGAGCAGGCTAAAAAGGATACTGCAAATGCTAGAGAAGAATTTAATGAAGCAGCAAGAAACTTCTTTGATCTTCTTGAGGATGATACTTTAGGGTTCGCATTTGATCCTGCTGCTCAAGCTGAAAAGCAAGCAAAAATATTCAAAGCTTTCTTAACAATGCTTGGTAAAGCATTTAACTTAGGAGCATACAAGTTCAAAGAAGTAGCATTGAATATGTATGAAGCTATTGGTAGGGATAGAGAAAAGTTATCTCAACATTTTGATGCTATTAAGGGAGCGTATTCTACTGCATACTACAATATGCCAGAGAATGTTAGAGGTAAAATGACAACACCAGCAGAAGTCGCTGAGATTACTGTAGATGATTTGTTTGATCCACAACCAGCAGATTTAACTGAAGAAGAAGTTAACGATGCAGCCAAAGATGGAGTTATACCTACACCAGTAACCCCCGGTTCGGTTCCACCTGATGCTATTAGTGATTCAGAATTAGCTGAATTCACAGAGAATAGTGAGTTAGGTATTTTAAATACTTTTCATTATACTCCTACTGCTAATATTGGTGAAACTATAGAATTAGGAGGTGCTAGAATTCAATTCTCTCCTAACTCTGAATTACCTAAGCTATTTAAAACTAAACAAGATAAACTTACTTATGAATATTCTGTAGCACCTTACTATGATAATATTCGTAAGAAAACAGTACAATGGAATGATCCTAGTACCTATGATTATGCCAGAGTAGGATTAATAATTACTAATACTGAAAATGGTAAAAGGTATTGGGTTGCGATGAGAAGTCCGAACAATATTCGTAATCTTACTCCAGAAGAATATCCTGAGATGATAAGAAAACTACGGGAACGTAGACAAGAAATTATCTCTAGGTTTGTAATGAAAGATTCAAATGGGTCTTTACTAAATAAGGTAGATACTAGAATAAAGGTAACTCCTACTAGATTGTTGTTGCATAATGCTATTGAAGGTACTATTTCTCAAGAGATACCAGTAAATGATAAACAATTTAAAGATGTATTTCAGTTTAGTGGTAATCTAGATGAAGAAATCAATAACTTTGGATATAGTACTGGTGTTAGAGGTACAAGTACAATATTTACCGTAGAAGGTGATAATACTGGTTTTATTGGTACTACTTCTGGTGGTGTGTATTATATTATCGATGGTAAAAAAAGGTTGTCTGGTAGACCATTACCATTAAAATTATCTCTAGCGCGCTTCAATTCTTATCCTAAATTAGCAGAGGCAATCTCTACTATAGTGTTTAGAAGTGGTTTTAAGGGTGGGCAGAATATAAATAATACAGATTTAATTGCATCTGATATTATTGAAATGTTCTTAAACTATGGTGAACCTACTTCTGTAAATAATGACTCTGATATTAGTGATTCTGCAAAAGCTAATTTGCGTAATAAACAATTGTATATAGATAACAAAGGACAATTTGGTGTATTACACTATGGTATCAATGAAGTATCCCTAGCTGGTTTGTCTATTGCGCAGAAAGAACAAGAGAGAAAGCATTTCGAAGACTGGTTATTATCTAATGGTTCTATGCCTTTTAAAGTTCCTTCAAAAGGGAATGAGAAATTGGCAGTAAACATGAAAATGAATCTATTATTTTCTGGTAGATTAGCTAGTAGTGTTGAAAAAGCAGGTGGTAGATTAGAACTATTTGATGGTATAGTATTTACTAGAGAAGATATGAACCATACATTATTATCTTGGATGATAAGAAATGGTATGATCAAATCTAATCTTAATGCAGGAAGATATGAAAGACCATATGTAATTGCAGATGGTATGACTCAAGATATGCCTACAACTATACCTGATTCTACAGCAATCCCAGCAACAGAAGAAGCTCCTAAATCTGAAACTCCTAAACCATCTAGAAGACGTAGATCATTTAATGATTTATCTAGTATGGGTGGTAGTCAAAAAGAAGTTAAAGTAAACTTTACTCCTAATAAAAAATATACTACTAAGGAGAAACTGAATAAGGTTCAAGCTAAAAATTTCTTGAAACAAAAGTTAGGTATGACAGATGCAGAGATCAATATAATTGATGTAGCTGTATCTTCTGATATGCCTGCAACAGCTATGTCTTATATGACTAAAGATAGTATAACACTATATAATAGTGATCCAGCTGGTGTAGAATTTCACGAAGCATACCATAGAGTATCTCTATTATTACTATCAGATCAAGAAAGAAATAAGGTATATGAAGAGTATCGTAGAATTCATCCTAATCTTAAGAATGCATCTGATAAATATATAGAAGAAGCATTAGCAGAAGAATTTAGAGGGTATATGATGTATAAGACTCCAAGAAAGTCTTATAGGATTACTAAGTGGTTTGAAAAACTACGAGATTTCATTATGTCTTTATTTGGTAGAACTACTCCTACTAAAATCTTTAGAGGTATATATGAAGGTAAGTATGCTAATATTCCAGTAAGTCAAGAAGCTAAAGATAGATTTGAGAAAGCTTATAGGAATAGGGTAAACTTTACTCAACATGGGTACACTTTCCAAAACATAAAATCTCTTGATAACTATAATCAGGCTGTAGAATTCTTTGCAATATCTTATATTAATCAATCATTAAGCTCCCAATCTTTTGTAGATGATCTCACTAAAATACAGATTGACTACCAAGATATGCGTGATTTACTTGAGGATTTGTCATATGATGAAAATGCTACACCAGAGCAAAGAGCAGCTGCTAATGAATTGTATGAGCACTTTGATATATTCCAAAAAGATATTAAGTCCTATCTTGATTCTTTAAGCCTAAGACAGGTAAAAGAAGAACAGGAATATGATGAAACTGAGGAAAGAGATGGTGGCGAAATCGAAAAGGAAAACTTTGATAAATATGATAAAGCTTCTTACGAAGTATCTGTATTACATAATATTAGACCTGCTGTAAAACTTTTCTTATCTTCTATTGAAGATCGTGTATACAATAAAGCTACGGATAGTTATGTAAGAGATATGAATGCTGAAACTGGTATACCTAGAGTAACACCATTCCTTTCAGCTTGGAGAAGAATTGTAGATAAATTATTTGATGAAGATACTTATGATGGATTAATTAGGAAATCTGCTCAATTAGCAAAAACTGATCCATTCTATGCTTCTGTGTATAATAAGTTATCCTCAGTAAAGGATTCTAATCTTCAGACTCAAATATTTCAAACTATTACTGGTTATAGACATAACTTCCTTACAGTAGGATTCCAAAATGTTGGTACAGATACTATTCAGTACATAGCCAACTTAGGTGGTAGTGTTAATCTACGTAATGGTAAAAGACTAGTTGCAGATTGGAATAGAAATTTCTATAATAGTAACATGGTAATTACTGATGCAGAAGGTAATCGTAAACCTAACATGGAGTTACTAAAGACTATTAGAGATGATATCAACACATTAAATACTAGGTTAGCTAGAATGAATGAATCTACTAGCAATGAAGATTTCAATGCAGTCTTATATAGCTATGTAGATATATATAATAAGATTGGTATTGCAATTAATTTTGATACTTTATACCAAGCTATTGTAGACAAGGTATCATCAGTTAATTCAGTTAATAAACCTACAATACTGCAAGCAGCTAAAGAATTGTTATCTAGTAATAGAGATGGTAGTTTAGCTAAAGCAATTCCTGAAATTTTGCGTAGACCTGTTAAAGATAAGCCTAATGATAGGATTAAAAGATCTATTGATGGTGTATTTACTGGAGAGAATAGTATATTAAACTTAGCTATTGTTCATTACCAGCTTAATAACAACAATCTTGAAGAGAAGGTATTAGGTCCTAAGAATACTACAGTATATCCATTATCTAAGCATAATTATCTTACTCTGGAAATTAAGAAACTTAATAATGATAGGAATTATGTTAGTAGATTATTAAAATGTCCAATTAACTCTTCTTCACTAGTCTATAATACATTAAAGAATAGTCCCAATACTAGACTTACTGTAGGCACTTTGCTTAATATTACAGAATATAATTCTGGTAATACTGGTACAGATTATCAATCAGCTCCTAGAATAGAAACATTTATTTCTAAGTTTGTATGTTCTGAAAATGATATTCTTATCTTACCTACGATGTCTGATAAAAAAACATATATGCCAATTCAAGGATTAAAAATGTTTAAAGGTCGTACTTTAAATATTACTCCTGTTGACGATTATGTTGAAATGAGATTTTCTGACGATGTATTAAATCAATTCTATAAATACTATAGAAGTGAATATGATGCAATTCTACAGTATCGTAGAATGAAATTAGTAGAAGATAAGATTGATGATTCCAACAGACCTACCATGTACTTTGGTAAAAGAGGTGAGGATAACGGTAAAGGAGGTAAGTTTAGAATTGCTCGTGGTGTATATCATTATACCGAAGATGGTAATGTGCAATATATTTCTTTCAATTCAATGAGTGACAAAGAGTTGATGGATTATTTTAATAATACTGCTCAATTGAAAGAAGACTTAAATACTACATTAGGAGTATTTGTTGGTAAACAATTGGATTATGTACAGAAGTTAGGTCTAATTGAGAAAACAAATGATGGGTATTATAAGAATAAATTCTTACCTGTAAGTTCCATTAATGACAGAGCTAATAAACTATCTAATGATATTGCTACATTAGCAGGAAAGGAAAATGAACTAAATAGAAACCATATAGCTATTTATGATGCTATTTCTACATTTACTGTTAATAACTTTGTATCAATGTTTGAAACAGAAAAGATCTTGTATAAAGATGTAGCATTCTTTAAGAATTATCCTGATGTATCTAAACGTCTTGCTGGTACATTGTCAACTGGTGATAGACCTAGAACAGATTTCTCTGACCCTAATCACATAATGAATAAGGTTGCTAGATACAAACAAGGTAGATATAATGTAGCAGGATTGAAAGATGTAGAATTACGCACTAATCAACCCAAAGAATTATACAAGGCAATCTATGATGCATATGTAAGAGAATTAATGGAGAACTCTGGTAAATATACCAAAGAATACATTGATACTGCATTTGAATCTGGTGACTTATTTAACAATGAAAGTATACCACAAGATATCAAAGATAAGGCTAAAGAAAGTACAGAACGTGACTTGTCATTGTATGGTGATATCAAGATGAACAAGGATGGTAATATAGAAGTTAATGAAGAAGAGACTCCAATTAACCAAGCTGATGCATCTGTATACTGTTCACCTACTATGTATAAAGCTATCTTAGCTAGTCAAGGTTTATTAGATCCTAAAGTAGAAGAAGCTATTGATTATATAGAGCAACATGCTGATGATTTAGGTGATATTAGAAAATATGTAAATACATTATCTGCTGTATTATCTCCTAAAAAGATGGTATATTTTGGTAATGAAATACTTCAACCAATACCCGGTGAATTCATTAATATGCCTATCTTTAATAAGATGGCTATATTCCCGTTATTTAAAGTACTGGCTACTGGAGATTTAAGAGTATTGTATGATAGGATGAACGATGTTAATAATCCTATTGATATGTTTACTACAAAATCCGCAGTAAAGGTAGGTAACATCAAGGAATATGACTTCTATACAGATGCTACTCAAAATGAAATAACAGAAGAATTCAAAAAGGATGATAAAGGAACCTATTCTAAACCTATTGTATATAGACAACAGAATTTTGGTAACTTACTTAATCAGATGCCTATTGAAGCCCATGATGCTGAAAAGCGTATGTTGGTTACTCAGGCTATGAAAACAGTATTCTCTAATATCAGATTAGATGGAGACTATTTCATTCCTTCTAGTAGCGGTGTAGACCAAGATACTACAGGTAGAAAAGGTAAGAAAGTTAGTGGTAGACAGCTGGTTAAATTAGCAATGGATGCTATTGATAATCTATCAGATAGAGGACTCAACAGAATTCTTAAGGATTTACATGCCGAAAAGAATGAAGATGGTACATATTCTTTTAAAGATTTACAAGGTATATCTGATAAATTAGTAAGGGATATGATTTCATCTAATATGGATTCTGATATTATCGATCAGGTTACACTTGATGAAACTGGTAATTTTAAGGTTCCATTGTCTGCTTCTCCTGTAGCTAAGCAATTAGTCACGAAGATTATATCCGCAGTAAACAAAGAAACTGTAGATATTAATTTACCGGGTGGTACATTTGTACAGATGTCTTCATTTGGTTTAAAATCTATTGATAAAGTAAAAGCTAGTGAAGCTGGTCAATATTCTAAGTACCAAATTAATAATGGTGAAAGACTTAAATTAATTGCAGATGATAGATCTATGGAATGTGTAATTTCAATAAATCTATTGAAACACATAATTCCCGGATATGAAAATATGTCATTTCTGCAAGCTAGGCAGTGGTTAATAGATAATAATATAATTGGCCCTAATGCCTCACCATCTGCAATGGCATATCGTGTACCTACTCAGGGTATGTCTTCTATTGCTGCATTAACTATTAAAGATGTAGTAATGTCTCAAGCAGGAGATATAATCATACTACCAGATGAGTTTACTGCAAGAACTGGTTCTGACTTTGATATTGATAAGTTATTCTTAACAAGATATAATTATACTTCTCGTAGAAGTAATAAACCCGGAAGAGAGGCAACTAAAGATGAAATAGAATTAGCATTGAGTGGGTTTAATGAATATGCTGATGAAATCTTAGCTATCAAAGACGGTGAACCTGTTACTAGAAGGTCTACACAGAATATGGCAGCATTGGTTAATGATTACCTTAAGAGTAAGAATTCTAATGTTGTGTACGATATTACAGATGCAACTTATAAGGTTTACCCGTATATATCTTCTAAGACAGAATTTGATTATAATAAACCAATGAATGAACAATCTCAGGGGGCTATAGAAAACCTATTGATTGATACATTTATGGCTTCATTGCTTGATTCTAAGAACACTCATGATACTACTAGACCATTGGACGTTCCTGTTAATATCATGAAAAATGGTATTGTAAAGAAGTATTTCCCTGATAAAAAGAATGATATTGCTTTGTATGAATATACAGAAGAATATCAGGATACTTTAAAGCAAGACTTTGCTGATAGTAAAGGTGGTATTGGACCATTCGCATTAAATAACCCTCATCATGTATTAGGTCAATTAGTTGAATTAGTAATGCAATCCCCAGAGTATTTACCAAATATAGGCAACTTGCACAAAGTAAGTGGTGTAGATGATATTCATATTCTAGACTGGTTATCTGCATTGATTAGTGCTCACGTTGACGTTGCCAAGGACAACTATATCATCAAACTAAATGTAAATGGATTTACCTATAATCTTACTAACTTTTTATTAAGAAATGGTGCTGGCAAGAATACTATGTATTTTGTTTCACAAGAGATCATGAAAGATCTTGCAAATGATTATATACAGAGTAGAGGAGTCTATGCTATAGATGATACTAAACCATTTTATAGAAGATTCCAAGAAAAGGAAAAGGCAGTATATGATAAATTTGTTACTAAAGCAAAGAGCTTAGCTAAATCTAATGAAGATAAAAATAATCTTGATCTCTTACTTAAGAATGAACAAGTTACAGATCAAGTATTGTTTGAAATTCCTGAACAAGGAAAATTAGGTTATTTAGAAAATCTTCTTCGTAAAGCTAATGATAAAGAAAAAGATTTTGATTATTACTATGGACAAATTCTTGTATATAAATTATATAAAGAATTAGAACCAATGGCTCAGGCAATGTCTGATCTTGTAAAAGCTTCCCAAGTAGATACTAAGAAGTTTGGTAAGAATTCTATTGAAATGAGAACTTTCTTACAGAATGTTGCTGATTGTTATACTAGCCCATATTTCACATCAGAAATGATTAATAAATTCTTTAAGGAAACATTCTTACAAAAGAAGATAGATAATAGCATCAAGTTCACATTGGATTTACTTGGTAAAATTAATATACAATCTTCTGATGAGTACTATAGGGTATTTAGATCTCTTATTAATGCTAGTGGATTTTCCAAAGTAAAAGATAAACAAGCCGTAACAGCATTTACTAATGCTATTGACTCTTATTGGAGAGCTTACTCATTATATGATAGTACCAGCAGTCCTTTAATTAATAGTATGAAAGAGTTAAGGGATCTGTTTATTGGTCCTAATACTATTGCTAAAAGAATCAATAGAATTAAAACTGATATTATCTCTGATGCTGCTTCTAAAGGTGGTAAATACCCAATTATATCTGTTACTAATGGTAGGATTAGTAATCTATTCCTTAATAGTATTACTGGTGTAACTGATACTACAGGTAAAGCTATAGATTATATTCGTTTAGATTATTCAGATGATATTAGTTCTAATGCTAGTAGACAGATTAGAGAATACTGGCAAGAATTATTAGATAGTGATAATCAAGAATTACATGATTTAGCTTATGATTTAGTTCGATATGCAGTATTTAGTGGTCATGGTACTAAACACTTAAATTCTCTATTTGATTTTATACCTACTAGAGTATTAGATGAACTTGGTTATTATGAAACTGTAAGAACTTTAGAGAAAAATATAGATGATTTCTCTAATCTGTTCACTCCAGATGATGTAGATGAAATCTATCGTAATAACTGGCAAGATAATAACATGGTTCCTGTAATAAATACAAATACTAAAGGTATCTATATTCATAGAGAAAAAGTTGGTAATAGATTAGTTCCTGTAGCTATTAAAGGATCTTCTAGAAGATATGTTTGTAAAGATGATACTGATGTTCCATTGTATCATCCATATGTTAAAATGAGAGATAACAATGCTACTGGTGGATATAATCTATATAAATATGTTGGTACATTTATTAAAGATAATGGTAAAACTAAAACATATAAACCATTGTATATATTAGTGAATAAGAAAGGATTTAGGCAAGGTGGTAAAGGGTTTGTATCTGAATACTTATCTCCATATACTACTGGAAGTAAATATATATCTAGATTCTCTATTATTCCGGGTAATAATGTTGCTCCGAGATTCGCTAAATATGATAATAACTTCTTAGAAGATATTCCGGATATTATTAACAATGAGATTGTACCAAAAATCAATTCACAAACTAATAAGGTAAGTGGTAAACCATTAAGTGGAGTATTTTATTCAAGAAATACAATTGATTATATGTTTAGTACTGTTGAAAATGATTCAGCTCCATTAGTAGATACTAGTATGGATGAAAATGGTGAAGTGGTAGAAAACACTGTTGAACAACCTTCTACTTCTGAAAATGAACAGACTGAACAGACTGAACAAACTAATGAATTCAATAATGAGAATGAATTTCCTACAGATGAAATGAATCATTGTATAAAGTAATCATATATGAAAATAATTTGTCCTAATTTAAAAAATGAAGAAGTTGCAAGAGAATTTGAAGAATTAAAAAATGCAACTAGTGAAGCAGCGGCTTATCATATATGGTCGCAGAACAATGGTAATGGCATAGATAAGGCTCCCAATGGGGAGCCATCTAAGCTCTTTTCAGACCTTTTAGAGTATTATAATGGTGACAGAGTAGCTGCTATCCAAGCTAAAGCTAGAACTTATTCTAAGAGCTTTAAAGAGTGGTTTGGTGAATCCAAAGTAGTAGATGAAAATGGTGAACCTAAACATATATATTTAGTAGATGGTAACTCAGAAAATATAAGTCAATTAGAATCTATGCAATCTTATAGTAATAGTAAAGAACTATTAGATAATATGAATTCTGAAATGGCTACCGTACTCAATGATGTTGCTAGTAAAATAAATATGCAGCCTGTATCTATTGAATATACAGATAGACCGTTAAATGAGAAATATCCTGAAGCTACTTACTGGACACCTGCTATATATGACAGAAAATCTAACACGATTGTAGTAAATAGGAATGGTAATTTCAGTAGATATGGTTCATTAGAAAATGTATTATTACATGAAATAGCCCATGCTATTACTCTAGATTCATTAGCTTCGAATACTGAAGCAGCTAATGAACTTAGAAAGATTCAAAAAGAGTATGCATCTATACATGATGATCATGCTAGTAAGAATGTATATGAGTTTGCTGCAGAGCTATTTTCTAATCCTGAAGTCATTCACAATATGTTTGACTTCCCTGCTACAAAAGGAGAAAAAACATTAATTCAAAAAATTATTGATTGGTTTAAGAGGTTATTTGGTAAAAATACTACTCATCAAGACTTAATTAATAAAATAGTAGATAATGTTATTGAATTTAATGCATATCAAACTCTAGAGCAAAGAGAAGATTCTTATGATTATATACCAGATGTTTTACCAGCAGCCAGTAAGCGTGAAGAAATTGCTTCTATCAAACTCAGATCTGTATTCTCTGATATGGTTAAAACAGCAGAGAACCGTATGGCTTCTTTAAGGTACAATGTTATAGAAGATAAATTTGATAGAAATGAAAACTTACGTAATGATAAGTTACTATCCAATCTTAGAAGTATTCAGAATTCTATAACAGATGTGGAAGGTGTCAATAACATTACGAATTTCCTTAATGGTAGTCTGGAGTATGTAGACAATGTACTATATAGTCTAGATGAAGCAGAGAGAGTAATTAAAACTATTGATGAGAAGATAAGTACTGCACAAATAACAAACGATACCGAAGAACTTACTAAACTAAGAACTGCTTTAGATAACTTTGGTGCTGAGTATTTATACCCACATGAGAGTAACTTACGTAAACTTTATAATGAGCTAAATACAGAATTTAATAGGAATATCTATGAAAATATATTAGGTACTAATGAATTTGATAATATACTATCTACAGTAGATGGATTAATTAGAGAATTTTCATCTAAAAAGATGATAGATAGAGAAAACATTGGTTACATGTATGGGAACTCAGTTAGAAGAACAGTAGAAAAGTTCTTGCGTACTGAGATGGAAGAAGCTAAAGATCCTAATATAGATAGAGCTCTGATGAACTGGCTTACTTTTGATGGTGATTTAAATTGGTATCATAGATTCTTTGCTACTCCTGTAAACTCACCTAAATTTGTTATTAAACTATTAAGAAAAGTTGTTGGTGATGTTAACTCTATGACTCATAAACAGGTTTATCGTAAGTATGCAGAATTATATAATGCTGCTAAAGATACAAGAGATCATAATCTTTTATTTGAAAGAGACGTAGATGGTAAAAAGACTGGATATTTAATTAGAGATCGTAGATATGGTGTATATCAAAACAATAAATATAAGTTTAGAAAAGATTGGCTAAAAAAGCATAAACTGGCTAGTATTGACGAACTTAAACTCAACCCATCTTTGTGGATACAATATCAAAAAGATTATAATGATTGGAAAGCTGAGAATTGCGAAAGAAAATATACGCCAGAATTTTATACTATCTTTACTAATTTAAGTATGGAAGCTAATATGGCTCTATCCGAAGTAAATCTAGAGATAGATAACATATTAAAACCATACAGAGATAGTAGTACTAATAAACCTAGATTTGAGAGAATGCCAATAGATGAATATCAAAAATATATTAGGTTATTAGAGAAGAAAAGGAATCTTGCAAATCCTTATGATCCTATTACTGGAGAATTAAAACCAGAAGGTAGTGTAGAAGCTCAAATAGCTGCTGAACTTACAGAAGCTTATGCCAAACTACAAGAAGGATTGGAGTCTAAAGTAGACATGGATGCTTTCCTAGAAGAAATGGAAAGAATGAAAAATGTTGAGGGGTATACTCCAGATGGAAGTGACACATTATATAGTGCTTGGTTAGAGCGTAATACCAGATGGGAGCTTACAGATGAGTTTAAAGAGAAGGTATCTAAGCAAAATAAAAAAGTTTATGGTGAAATATATGATAGATTATATCAAGCCAGATACAATCTATTGAGGTTATATAGAACTGATAAATTTGAACCAGATTATACTAGAATGCCTCAAGCAGTTAAGGATAAAATCAAAGAGCTTGATATAGCAATGTATAATGTGAGAAAACGTACTAAAAAAACTGTTGGTAGTGTTAGGTTATTTAAATCTGAACTTAGTGATCTAGCAAAAGAAAATGGAGGTAAAAGTGCTGTATCACCTGACGATATATGGGTAGACGATAAAGGCGTAAAACACTATGCTTCTTATATGACCAAAGTAATACCAGTACGTCAACAGTATATGCATAGAGTACCAAATAGCAATTGGGCTGAAACATCTGAAGAATCTAAGTTCTATAATAAAAACTATGATAACAGTATACCAGAGGCAGAACAACCTAAATTATCTATTAAAGAATATGATAATAGAAAGGCTTATAATGCTGTAATGAGAGATCCAGCTCTAGTTAATCTTAGAAATGTTATTCTAGATGTTATGAATGAAGCTAATGATAAAATTACTCATTCTAATTATAAGAATAACTATAAATTACCACAAATTAATGGTAATATCTTTAATTACTGGGGTAATAAAGGACTTATTACAGGTACAAGAAACTATATGGTAGATGCATTCGGTATTCAACCAGATGATGAGATACATGGAGTGAAAGTAGAAACTAGACCTAATGGTACAGAGATAAATATTATGCCTACTATGTATACTACTATGCTTACTGATCCTGCTTCTGGTACTAATGATTTAATTGGAGCTATTATTAAATATTACAGAATGGCTTGTAATTATGAGAATAAAAAGAAAGTGGCCCCTCAATTAAATCTATTAGATAGTTTAATTGCTAATACTGGTTCTATTAGACAAAAAGGTTTTACTAAACCAGCTGCGAGTAGTAAATTAGCAGATGCAGTTCATACTTATATAGGTTATCATATTTATGGTAGACGAGATATATTACCTGAAGTAACATTAAAAGGTTATAAGATTTCTTTAGATAAAGTATTTGAGTATTTTTCAAGATGGGGTAGAGATATTGGTTTGTCTTGGAACTTACGTTCTGCGATATCTGGTGGAGTTGCTGCATGGAGTTTTTATGCTAATGATGCTTTTGTTCGTAAGCATTATAATATGCATGATTTCACGATTGCAAATGGTATTTTAACAAAAGAATTAATTAGCTTGAAAGCTGCTAGTCAATTTGGTAAGAATCAAGCTAATAATAAATTGATAGGTGCATTAGAATATAATGGTCTTACTTTTAATCAAGAGGAAGATTTATCTAATACTAATAGATGGAGAATAGGTAGAATGATTACTAGAGCTACAGAACCATACTCTGCTTTTAAGTTAATGTCATTTTTACCTAATAGTGCATTTACTGTTTCAGTTTATTTAAACTATAAGTTAATTCGATTAGAAGATGGGCAATTACATTTTATTTCTGAGAACGATTTTCTAGATAACCATTTTCTTAATAAGTCTATAGAAGAGCGTAAGGCTATATATAGAAATGCTAAAGATAATCTATGGAATGCATATGAAATGAAAGATGGATTTAGAGTAAAATCCAAGTATGCACCATATGTTACTGCGGAGTTAGAAGAAGAAATTACTGCTAAGTTAGGATCTATATCTAGTCATGCTGAAGGTATGGTTGAGGAAGCAGATAAGAGTGGTGTTCATTTATTACCAGCCCTTAGTACTATACTTATGTTCCGTGCTTTTATTCCAAAAAATATAGAAAATACAATATCTCCAATGTACTGGAATTACCAGACAAAAGAGTTATCGATGGGAACAGCATCGGCATATTTCTACGGATGGAAATATGGTTCTGATAGAAAACTTATTAAGCTATTGAGAGTACTTACAGGAAGAAATGATGAAAAGTTAAAAGAGTTACAAGAGCAATATCCTGATGTAGACGTAAAAAAACAAATAGATTTACATATTAGGAGATTTAATGCTCAAATATTCACATATTTCTTCTGGTTAACTATATTTAACCTATTTGGAATGGGTGCAGATGATGATGATTATTGGTTTACTCAATTCTTACGATTAGAGTTAAAGAAGATTTCATTAGAGTCTGGTTCTAGATATAATGCAATGGATGTATTCGATATTCTTAATTCTATTACTCCATTAATTCAAACATTTGTAGATGTTAATAGGGTTATTAATCCGTTATCTTATTTGAGTAGTAGAAAATATGAAGAAATTGAAAGAGGTGCTTATAAAGGATTAAAAGGATGGCAAAGAGACTTTATTAAAGTTATTCCAATACTTAATGCCTACTATAATATGAAGAATCCACGAGAGAAGCTAAACGATATGATAAATCGTATTGGATAAACAAAAAAGGGATCGTTTCACAACGACCCCTTTCTTTTTTCAAACAATTAAGTTTTGGATACTAAAATCCAAGGCAATTTATATCTTCAAGCAATGTTGGCTCTTGAACGTCTTGTTGCTCAGCCATTTGCATTATAAATAGTTCTTCTCTCACTGTTAACGTTACTTCATCTTTCATAATACTATCATTTATTCTAGCACTTGAACTAACAAATACATTCTTATTAGTAAACCGAGTAATATGCTCTTTTACTTTAAGAGGTAATAGATGATAATATCTATTCTTTATTGCATATATTAGTCTATTATGCTTTGGATTTATTTTAAATATGAAGACGGTATGATAATCTATATCTCCTTTATATCTATAGTAACCTAAATATAAATGATGCTGCTTATACAATTTACATAAATTTATATATTCAGTATATGATAAACCTGCATAACTTATGTGCAGGTTTTCTTTTATAAAATAGGTAGATAACTTCTTTAATACAATATTAGAATAACATTTATTAAAGAACAGAGATACTATCATTTCCATCATACACTTCTGATCCATCTCCATCGTAATACTCTCTAGAGTGGTCCCATAAATCGTTTTGTTTATGCCAGCATATTCTTCTGATAGTTTCTGATATTATTGTAAGTCTTTCTTCTATACATTCTGGAGTAAAGTTAATAACTCTAACTTCATATCCATTATTACTTTGGATAGCAATGATATAGGTTTCTTTTGTATATTCATCTATATCTATATTCAGTTCGTACTTAAAGTACCAATGAATTGCTAACCAATAGTAAGCTAATTGTCTTCTATAATCATACTCTTCAATAGAATGTTCAAAATTCCATACATCAGCAGTAGTTTTTAAATCTACTAATGTAATCTTCTTTAGAGTGTGATCTATCATTAGCCTGTCTAACAAAGACTTACAAGATAAATGATAGTTTTCGTAAGCTTTTGGAAATTCCCAATTTATGTGGAACTCGTTATTTTGTTCGCAGGTTTGCGGTTGTTTATATAATAATTCATTTGCTTTCTTATGATCCTGAATGTTTTGCTTAATAGTTTTTAGCATATTCAGATCAGCAAACGAAATAGATTTCAACTCAGTTTGCCGTTCAGTCTTAAGATACTCTATGTAGTTTTCTAGCTTTTTAGCCATTTCCTTGGCTTCTAAGAGTATTTTTTCTTCACTCTTACCTTTTGTACTATAGGCATCAGAATAAGCCTTTATAAGGGCTAAATCTGGGTCAATTTCTACAGTACCAACTAGTTTGTCAGCAAATAACTGCTGTTGTTTACTACTTGGAGTTTCAAAATCTAGTATTCGATAATGTGCCCAAAATTCTTCAGGTTGAAGAATATACATATGTATCATTGTTCCTTTATCTAAATAACTAGCTTTAAGACCTTCAGCATTTCCTTCTAGCATATCTTTTAGATATCTTGGGCCTTTCTTCAGAAATTGCCCTAAATTACTATTAGATATACGAGAATTGTCATCATAGTAAGGTATACTTAAATCCATATTATTCTTCTACTTTCTCTGATTGATCTTCATCCTTTACTGGACCTAAATCGATGATCAAATCATATTCTTCTAATACGTTTTTATTTTCCATCAGTTAACTGTTTTATTTGTTTAATAC
>PPYF01525135.1_pt1 | contig 49511 bp, 49 predicted proteins | sample 1559871 | NCBI WGS metagenome assembly PPYF01 (sample SAMN08240021, study PRJNA423297) | Human gut metagenome, whole genome shotgun sequencing project.
ACGCTTTTTCAGCCAAGCGTACCATCACCGAAGAATCCTTTCCGATACTGTAAAGCATCACCGGATTCTCAAATTCCGCCGCCACCTCGCGGATGATATGAATAGACTCGGCTTCGAGTTCCTTCAAGTGGCTTAATTTATATTCTTCCATTATTTTTAAAATTATGAATTACGAATTATGAATTTGCTGATAACCGCATACTAATTCTTCATCCCTAATTCCTCATTCTTCATTTTATACTCTTCACTTTTGGCAAAACAAGCTCCAACAAACGGTTCACCGATTCCTCCAAAGTCAATTTGGAAGTATCCAGTGACAAAGCCGGATGTTCCGGAACCTCGAATGGTGCGGAAATTCCTGTAAAATTTTGAATCTCCCCTTTCCGTGCCTTCGCATATAAGCCTTTCACATCACGTTTCTCACACTCCTCCAACGGAGTGCTAACGAAAACTTCCAGAAAATCATCCTTACCGATAATATTCGCAGCCATTTCGCGAATATCATTATTAGGGCTGATAAATGCAGCAATCGTAATGATGCCACTATCCAAAAACAGCTTAGACACTTCAGCTATACGACGAATATTTTCCACCCGGTCCGTTTCGGAGAATCCCAGGTTATTATTAATTCCACTACGGATATTATCCCCATCCAAGATACGGCAAAGCAATCCGCGCTTATGGAGTTCACGTTCCAATGCAATAGCAATCGTGCTCTTTCCGGAACCGCTCAATCCGGTAAACCAGATCATCACACTGTGTTGCCCTAAAAGTTCTTCTTTATCCTGCCGCGTCATCATGCGGTCAAATATCGGATATATATGGTTCTTTTCTTCCATTTACAGATTTATTTATTAAAAGTTCCAGATCAATGGGATCAGGATAATAGATATTAAGAAAGTTATAATATTAAGCGGCAAACCGATACGTACAAAATCCGTAAACTTATAGTTACCGATACCTTGCACAATCAGATTCGTTTGATAACCGATAGGCGTTGAGAAGCTGGCAGATGCAGCCATACAAATCACCACAAAGAAGGGCGTCGGGCTTACTCCCAATTGTGAAGCAATCGACAATGCCAGCGGGAAAGCCAAGGCAGCCGCAGCATTATTCGTTATCAGTTCCGTAAACAGATTCGTAATGATAAACAACATCGCGAGCAACACGTGCGGACCATAATCATCACTCAATCCGATAATAAACTTCGCAACGCTATCTGCCACGCCGGAATTCACCATTGCCTTACTGATAGCAAACGCACAGGCAATCGTAATCAATATATCCCACGAAATATATTTAGTGTATTTACGAGCAGGGAACAGATTTGTCCATGCCATAATAATAGTAGTGATAGACACAAAGAAAAACATATCCAGCTTGATATCCGGAAACATCTCCTTTGTTATCGGAAGCTCACCCACCGTTGCGCCGACAATCATCAGAACCAACAATAACAAAGCAAACCACCGCTTTTTCTTTCCGGTAGTATCCGGTTCATTTCCGTTCGTCAACAAGACAAACACAGAAGATTCACCCCATGTCGGAATAAATGTATCATCAGCCATCACCACCAGCGTATCTCCTTCGTGAAGTACCACATCCTCCAGATTCGACACAAAACGTTGTCCGTTACGTGTTTTAATCTCTTTTACCTCCGCACCGTAATGACGTTGGAAATTAAAATCCTTCAGTTTTTTATTGATACCGGGAAAACGGGCACCCAAAACCGCCTCTACCCGATGCAACTTCTCCCCTTCCTCTACTTCTTCATCTGGCACAGCCGTGTCCGGACGCGCATCCGGCAAAAGACGCTTGGAAAAAAGAAATATATAAATAATTCCGGCAATAGCGATGAATATTCCCACCTTTCCGAGTTCGAACATGGAGAAGCCTTCAAATCCGGCTTCTAATATCATTCCATGCACCACCAGGTTAGTAGAAGTACCGATCAACGTACAGATACCTCCCAGAATAGTCACATAAGAAAGAGGAATCAAGAACTTCGTAGCCGGGAGATTCACCGATTTAGCCCAATGCTTGATAATCGGGGCAAAAATAACCACGACAGGCGTATTATTCAGAAAGGCAGAAATAAATGCCACCGAAGGCAAGATACGCAACTGTGCTTTAAACACTGTTGTCTTTCCCTGCGGAAGCAACTTCTTAATCACTTGTCCCAGTGTACCCGACTGACGAATACCTTCACTCACCAAAAACAGCAGAGCAACGGTAATCATCCCTTTATTACTAAACCCTTCCAGCATCTCCTTAGGAGTCAGAATGCCGGCACACAGAAACAAAACCACTACCGAAAAAAGTATCATGCCCGGACGCATCTTGTCTGCTACCAAAGCCGCTACCATTCCTAATAGGGATAATAGTACAAATACGATTTCAAATGTCATATAAACATTATTTAGTGTTCTCTTTTTGGCTCAACAACAAACCACGGATTCAATAAATCCTCCTTGTTATATCGTAGAGGTTCTTCCTTTCCAGCCTGATATACTTCCATCCCTGCGGCACGGGCTATCGCATGCCCTGCAGCCGTATCCCACTCCATCGTTGGAGCAAAACGCGGATATACATCAGCCTTTCCTTCAGCAACCAGACAGATTTTAATAGAACTTCCACTCGAAATCAACTCCACACTGCCGTGTTTCTTCTTTAAATCTGCAATATATGATTCTGTTTCAGGTGACAGGTGCGAACGTGAAGCAACCACAATCAGATGATCGTGCACTTCCTTCAAAGGTAACCGTTCCGATTTCCCAATCAGTTCTTCCAATGCCACGCCGTCACCTTCCAAACCGACAATACCGGAACATTTATAAGCCCCTGCACCTTCAATCCCGAAATAAAGTTCTTTTTTCACAGGTACATAAATAACACCGAACACAGGCACAGAGTTCTGCACCAAAGCGATATTTACCGTAAATTCTCCATTACGCTTGATAAACTCCTTCGTTCCATCCAGCGGATCTACAATCCATAAAGTATCCCACTCACGTCGAGTCTCATACCCTAAATGCTTCCCTTCTTCACTAAGAACAGGAAAAGGAGTCTCATTCAGAATAGCCACAATTGCTTCATGCGCTTTTCTGTCTGCTATAGTTAGCGGAGAGTTATCGGCCTTCCTCTCTATTTCAAAGTCCGATGCCGGATCATTATAAATAGAAAGAATCTTTTCACCTGCTTTTAAAGCCGCGTCGATAGCAGCCATTACATATTTTTGTTCCATTCAATCTCTAAATTAATGCCCTATTCACATTCAGGCAATACATTCTCCAAATTAAGAATTGACAAAAGTAAAAACTTTCTTTGCTATAAAAGTTTCCCTCCTATCATTTATAACTTCTTTTAGTAGAAAGATAAAAATATCTAAACGAAGAAGTCACTCATTTTCAATAAAAAAGCAGTAACTTCCCAGTTACCGCCTTCTTATTCGGAAAAAAACGTTCGTTCTTTCCAATATATATTACCAAAAAGAAATCAATATACGCGATACAGCAACCAAGCACCCTGGAAATCCGAACGGTTCGGATATTTAGCCTTGAATGCGTCGCGAGCTTCAGCAGCAGCAGCCTTATCAGCAAATGAATTCACGATAACGCGATACATTGCCTTGTCAGCATTAAATGCAATCGTAGAGTGATATCCTTGTCCATCCAACCAATCTTTCAGGCCTTCAGCATTCGCTTTCACACCAAAGCTACCTGCTACGATGCTATAATCTTTCAACCCTTCGTTGCCGGAAACCACTGTAACCTTTTCCTGACGAACGCCGGATGTATCTGCTACTTTAGTAGTTGTCACAGGAGCTGCAACCACCGGAGTTACTTCTACCGGAGCTTCCACCTGCGGTTCTGCCAATTCTTGCTGTTTCGCTTTTTCGTAAGCTTTCTTATAGGCACTTTCGCTGGATTTACAAGATGCAAATGCTAGCACCAAGCATACTCCCATTCCTAATACGACTAATTTTTTCATAATCCTATACTCTGTTTTAATTAATAATTCAATATTTTCGTCTATTACATTTAGTTTCGGGCAACAAAATAATAGAAATTTTATCATCCGGCAAAGAAATCCGTCAAAAAAACATCTATTCCGGCTTTTTCTTATACGAAATAGTACCCGTTGCCTGATAAGTAGGCATCAAAAGCACCTCCGCAATCTGAATATGCGCAGGAGCCGACGCGGCAAAATAAACAGTTTCCGCAATGTCATCTCCCGTCAACGGACGAATCCCTTTATAAAAATTATCGGCAGCTTCCTTATCTCCCCGGTAACGCACCACTGTAAAGTTTGTCTCCACCATTCCCGGTTTGATGTTCGTCACTCTCAACGGAGTATCCACCAAATCGATCCGGAGTCCGTCCGAAAGAGCCTTCACGGCAGCTTTCGTTGCGCAATACACACTCCCACCCGGATAAGCGGCATCACCGGCAATAGATCCGATATTAATAATATGTCCGCGCCCGCGTTCTACCATACCGGGAACCACCAAACGCGTCATTGCCAGCAGTCCTCTTATATTCGTATCGATCATGATATCCCATTCATCCAGGTTACCCTCGAATTCCTTATCCACACCGATCACCAGCCCGGCGTTGTTCACCAACACATCAATCGCCTTCCATTCTTCGGGCAATGATTCCAAAGAGGCGGCAGCCAGCTTCCGGTCGCGCACATCAAAGGGCAATATATAAACCCGTACACCATGCGTCGCTTCCAGTTCAGCTTTCAGTTCTTCCAGTTTCGAAACGGTACGGGCATTCAGAATCAGATTCCATCCCTCCTTCGCAAATTTACGGGCACAACCTTCGCCAATTCCGCTACTGGCACCGGTTATAAAAACAATCTTAGCTTCCATTATGTTTTGATTTACAATATTCGAAAACAAAAGTACGCCTTAACCTTCAAAGGTTAGCTACGAAAGTCAGTTAAATAAGATTAAACCATAAAAGAAAAAAAGAATTATAAAACGTAGCAAAAAATTTCAGTTTTCACGAACAACCTTTCCATAAAAATGTTATATTTGTTGTATCATAATCATTTTAAACATTATACATTATGAAAGGATTGAATGTTTTAGCAGCTTTTCTGGGTGGTGCAGCCGTAGGCGCAGCCCTTGGTATTTTATTTGCTCCTGAAAAAGGAGAAGACACCCGTCACAAAATCGCAGAGATTCTTCGTAAAAAGGGAATCAAGCTGAATCGCAGCGAAATGGAAACTCTCGTTGATGAGATTGCTGCGGAGATGAAAGGAGAAATAGCAGAATAAGTGAGTAATCAAAGACAAAAAACAGAGCGACCATGTTTGCAGACGATAAAAGTATTGAGAATTTTCAGCAGTTGTTTTTCGAGTTCAAGAAATATCTGGAGCTTCAAAAAGAATATACCAAATTAGAATTGACGGAGAAGTTAACCATACTTTTTTCCACGTTAATTATGATATTAGTACTTATTATCCTTGGCATGGTGGCTCTGTTTTATCTGCTTTTTGCTCTTGCTTATATATTGGAGCCTTTAGTGGGCGGCCTGATGTCGAGTTTCGCCATCATTGCAGGCATCAATGTTGTTCTCATCGCCCTGGTTATTATTTTCCGCAAGCAGCTCATCATTTCTCCAATGGTGAACTTCCTCGCTAATTTATTTTTAACTGATTCAAATAAATAAATTATGAATGCGCAGACCCCGCAGAAATTTACATTAGAAGAGATTGCCGAACGTAAAAAAAAGCTTTTAAATGAGATCCATGCTCAAAAAAAGACCATGACAGCTACTACACGCGAAATATTTGCCCCACTTGCTCCGGCAACCAATAAGGCGGATGCAATCATGCGTTCGTTCAATACCGGTATGGCTGTATTCGATGGCGTAGTGATGGGAATCAAGATTATGCGGAAGATACGGGCGTATTTTAGGAATTTGAAATAAAAGGAACTACTCTTCCACTATCCATTTTTCTATATTTCTTGTTTGCGAACTAAAGTTCACACCCACTTTAAAAAGCTTACGATTATCCGCTTCAAAAGGAAGTGAATAATGTTTCTCATTAATCTGTTTCAGGGCTTCTTCTGCCGTACCATTCAGTTTAAATTCCATGACATATATAAATTTATCCGTTTGCAACACAAGGTCGATACGCCCTTCGCTTGTATGATATTCCACTTTAGTATAAAAGCCCACGAGTTTGAAAACGATAAAAAGCACATTTTCGTAATGTAACTCCTGCTCGCGAATCACGTCATAACCAGTGTCCGCAAAGAAACTTTGCAGCCGTCGGAAGAAAGAGTTATAGTCACCGGAACGTACTTCACGGACAAACTTCTGAATTTCAAAAGGAGACTCCACCTTATTTACGTTCGCATAATAAGGAAGTAAGAAACGGACAAACCCCTCTTCCACTTCACGATTCGGAAAACCTAAACGGTATATGCCAAACTCTTCGTCATACCCCTTAATGGTAAGATATCCGCTCTGATAAATCACTGGAATGGGATTACTAGATTCCGAGTCGATACTGTTCAACACCTGTTCGTCTGTTTCCTCATGAGCCATCCGTTCCAAATCATAGTGATGCTTCTTCAACAAGTTCACCAGATAAGTGGGTGTCCCCGTCTCAAACCAGTAGCTGCCGAACTTCATCTTATCAAACGTGTTCAACAGACTGAAAGGGTTATAGATCCCGATGGTATGTTCCATAAAGTGGTAACCATCATAACATTCTTTCAATTCTGCGCACACCTGCTCATAACTCATCTTCTGCTTTTCTGCCAACTGATGCAATTCCTCCTCCAGGTTGTCATGTATTTCTTTCTCCGTGATGCCGCAAATATCCACAAAGCGTTCATCCATTGAAATATCCTTCAAGTTATTCAAGTCGCTGAACACGCTCACCTTGCCAAATTTTGTCACCCCGGTCAGCAACGCAAACTTGATGCAGCCGTCCATCGTCTTCAAAGCTCCGTAGAAAGGCTTCAACGTATCCCGGAATTGCTTCTGTAAGTCCTCATTGCCAATGGCCTGCAGCATCGGCTTGTCATATTCATCCACCAGAATAACTACCCGTTGTCCGGTCTTCTGGCATGCACGCTCTATAATACCGGCAAAGCGTAGGGAGAACGAACGTTCCGATGGTTCGGCACCATAAAGTTTTTCCCAAGCGGTCAACGATTTATCTAGAATATTATCCAGACTCTCCAAAGCATCATACTTCTCGATATTAAGGTCAAGATGCAAAATTGGATGTTCTATCCAATCTTTTTCGAGCTTCTCCACCATCAGTCCCGTAAACAGTTCCTTCTTCCCTTGAAAATATGCTTCCAAAGTAGAGATCAGCAGACTCTTTCCAAAACGTCGCGGACGACTCAAAAAGTAATAACTCCCGGTCTTTACCATTTGATACATCAAGGCCGTTTTATCAACATAGAAATAACCGTCTTGACGGATTTTCTCGAAGTTCTGGATACCAATAGGATATATTTTATTGCTCATACATGTACAACCTTTTAATTATGGTGCATACAAATATACAGCTTTCATTCTATAACACAAAGCTAGCAGTGATTTTAATTCTATGATAGAAAAAACTTTTAGATGAGCTATATTCAGGAACAGAAGTTGCAAGCGTATTTCAATTAGAATCTTATATTCTTGCGATTTATTCGAGCATCTTCAAGTAATAATATAATAATATCTTCTCCTTGAACTGAATAATATAATTTACTTAATGGAGTAACTAAACATTGGTCGCACAATCATATTATCTTATATATAAGGAAAAGTGAAAGGATTTATTTCTATAAATTTTAAATAGAAATAAAGTATCAAACATCATACCCTCTAAAAACAATATATCAACGATCTTCACAGACAGTTGATATATTTAGAATACATATCAGCATTTTGCTAATATGAGGGGGACAGATCAGGAATATACCGCTGTATTTTTCCCAACCTGCAAAATGTAGGGGATTCATGTGTGTAGCATGAAATTAGGGACCTACATGTATCGTTATTATTATATGCTATTTATATAAATCCTCTCCATACAGAAATGGAGATTCAAAATCTTTCAATAGTGGATGCTTAGTGTCCTTCTCACTTAAGATAGCCTTACCAGTAGGAATTTTCCAACAAATGCCAAGTGATTCATCTAATATACTGATACCTCCATCATGTTGTGGAGCATAAAAGTTATCACATTTATATTGAAACACTGCCGTTTCACTCAATACAGCAAAACCATGAACAAAACCACGAGGAATAAAGAATTGACGATGATTCTCCTCTGTCAATTCTACCGCTACATGCTGACCATAGGTAGGCGAACCTTTGCGGATATCAACAGCCACATCCAGCACTGCACCCTTTACGCAACGTACTAACTTACTTTGACTGTAAGGCATAGTTTGAAAATGTAGTCCCCTCATCACTCCATACGAGGACATACTTTCATTATCTTGTACAAACTTAATGGGACGTACCTTTTCGTCAAACTCCCTTTGCGAGAACGATTCAAAGAAATACCCCCTGTCATCCTTAAAAAGACGCGGTTCAATGATTACCACCCCTTCAATATTTGTCTTAACAACTTCCATACAGATTATCTATTCTTATACATATCCTCGTAATAGCTCTCGTAAGCACCACTGGTGATATTATCCATCCACTCTTGATTATCCAGATACCACTGCACCGTCTTCTCAATACCCTCTTCAAACTGCAGACTAGGCTCCCAGCCCAATTCATTCTTCAGTTTCGTAGAGTCAATAGCATAGCGTAAGTCATGTCCCATACGGTCCATTACATAAGTAATCAGTTCTTCGCTGTGTCCTTCAGGATTACCCAGTAATCGATCCACAGTCTTAATAATCACATGGATAATATCTATATTCTTCCACTCGTTAAAGCCACCGATGTTATATGTATCCGCCACCTTCCCCTTATGGAAAATCACATCTATGGCCCTTGCATGATCTACCACGTAGAGCCAGTCGCGCACATTCTCTCCCTTGCCATATACTGGTAACGGTTTGCGATGGCGAATATTGTTAATAAACAGCGGAATCAGCTTTTCGGGAAACTGATAAGGTCCATAGTTGTTCGAACAGTTTGTCACAATAGTCGGCATACCATAAGTATCATGAAAAGCGCGTACAAAGTGATCACTACCCGCTTTCGAAGCCGAATAGGGTGAGTGTGGATTATACTTTGTTGTCTCTTTGAAGAACTCATCGCCATATACTTCGTGTGCAGATATATCCGAAGACTTGCCTTCCGGGTGCGTCAATTCCAATGCTCCATACACCTCATCAGTTGAAATATGATAGAAGCGCTTACCCTCATAGCCTTCCGGAAGATACTCCCAAGTTAACCTGGCAGCTTGTAATAAAGAGAGAGTTCCAAGAACATTAGTACGAGCAAAAGTAAACGGATCCCTGATACTACGATCCACATGACTTTCGGCAGCTAAATGAATGACCCCATCTATATGATACTGTTTTAAAATCTTCAGCATCATCTCAAAGTCACAAATATCCGCTTTTACAAAAGTGTAGTTTGGTTTATTCTCTACATCTTTTAAGTTAGCCAGATTTCCCGCATAAGTCAACTTGTCCAGATTGATAATATGGTAATCGGGATACTTGTTCACAAACAAACGTACCACATGGCTGCCTATAAATCCGGCTCCACCGGTAATGATAATATTTCTTTTATTCATAAATTACTCTTTCCTGTACGTTCCACTTCCTCTACTACCTGCAACAAATACTGCCCATATTGATTCTTCAGCATCGGTTGGGCCAACTCACGCATCTTGTTAGCATCAATCCAACCTTGTCTAAACGCTATACCTTCCAGACAAGCAACTTTCAGTCCCTGTCGTTTTTCAATCACCTCAATAAAGGTCGATGCTTCACTCAACGAGTCGTGTGTCCCCGTATCCAACCAAGCGAAGCCACGTCCCAGTGTCTGTACTTTCAACTCATTATCCTCCAGAAATCGCTGGTTCACAGTGGTAATCTCCAATTCCCCACGAACTGACGGTTTGATATGCTTCGCTACATCTACCACCTTATTAGGATAGAAATAAAGCCCTACTACCGCATAATTCGATTTTGGCTGTACAGGTTTTTCCTCAATGCTTAAGCAATTACCCTCGTCATCAAACTCCGCCACACCATAGCGTTCCGGATCACTTACCCAATAGCCAAACACGGTAGCTTTTTGCTCCTTTTCTGCCATGTACACCGCCTCTTTCAACATGGTACTAAAGCCATTACCATGAAAGATGTTATCACCTAACACCAAACAGACCGAATCACTACCAATAAAATCCTCACCAATGATAAAGGCCTGCGCCAATCCATCAGGTGACGGTTGTTCTGCATATTCAAACCTCACGCCATAGTCACTACCATCACCCAGCAAGCGCTTAAATCCCGGCAAGTCATGTGGAGTAGAGATAATCAATATCTCACGAATACCCGCCAACATCAAAACCGAAATTGGATAATAAATCATCGGTTTATCAAAAATAGGAATCAGCTGTTTGCTAATGCCTTTGGTAATAGGATACAAACGCGTACCGCTACCACCAGCTAAAACAATACCTTTCATGTCATTGTATAATCTATATCTCTTTACAAATATTCCACAAGAACAACACATTACCAATCAAGTACCTACGCCACATTCGCTTAGGTTCTTTTATCAATCGGTAGAGCCATTCCAACGAATGTTGTTGCCACCATAATGGAGCCCGTTCAGTAGTACCAGCGTAAAAGTCAAACACCGCCCCTACGGTACCCACATGACAATGAATATTCAATTTTTGCCAATTACTGTAAATCCATTTCTCCTGCTTGGGAGCCGTCATACCAATCCATAACAGATCTGGATTTACCTCATTAATAGCCGCCACAATAGCCGCATTATCTTCCTGTGAAAATTCCGATTTATAAGGAGGTGAATAAGTCACCACTTCCAAGTTCGGATAGTCCACTGCTGCCCGTTGTTTAATCAATGCCAGAACATTCTCCGAGCTACCCATAAACATACATCGACCTCCTTTCTCATTAAGGCGATTCATCTCAAAAACAAAGAGATCCCAACCTGCTATTCGTTCTCGCGGTTGGCTTTGCATCTTTAGCCATTTACAAACTTTCACAATGCTTGCCCCGTCAGGGATGAGCGCATCTCCTTTCATCAGTGCTTTAGCAAAGAGTGGATCCTTCAGAGCAGTGTTGTAAGAATGTGCATTAATTGTGTTTATTAGCAACTTACCTTGCGGTAATGCTTTTAGTTGATTTATACTCTCCATGATAGAGAGTTCTTTTAACTTAATCATATGAAATTAAAAAATTAGAGGATTAATTTCATTCACTTATTTTGCGGAAATTATTTCTTAGCTCTCATCAAAACGTATCACTATACGGTGAAAAAGCATGATTTATACAGTTCCAGCATCTGTTTTACCTTATTATCCCAAGACAATTCTTCTTGTCGTTGACGACAATTTAATGACAGTTGTTTTAACAAACTTCTATCTGCTTCTAATTCATTCAATACTTTAGCAAAATCCTTGACTGATTGTGTTGGAGATGACAATGTTATCTTACGACCAACTGTTTCATCTATGACTGTAGCCATACCACAAACATCAAAACACACTACTGGCAACTGATTACTTACAGCTTCTAACACTACAGTGGAAGTATCTTCACTCACACTAGTAAATAAAAATATCTGGGAAGAACGCATATTCTTATGCACTTCATGATTTGGTCTATTCCCATGCCATATCACTCGATCAGCAATACCCAACGACACTGATAAAGCCTTTGCTGTAGAAACTTGGTCATCTGTACCTGTACCATAAACATCTAATAAGATTCGTTCATTCTTCGTTGCAGCAATCGCTTTCAAAGCCAAAGGCAACAGTTTCCGAAAATCAAATTTCCCTACCCACAAAACATGGAAAATGGCATTATCAAATCGTTCTGTAGAAACACATGCCAAAGGGAAACATCCCGTTTCCGGTATTACCACTGATTCCAATCTTTTATATCTCTTAATGGCTCGATAAGAATCTGGTATAGAACTGACTAAAACATCAGCTTTTTTAAAAGCAGCATTTACTCGTTTATCGTATTTCAGCTGAAGCACATTAATAACATTCTTCAATCTATTAAACAGTTTCATTTTTAATCCAGCCCCTTCAAGGTATGCCAATGGAAATTGTTTCAATCCTCCGATAGGTCCCCACACAAACGGAACTTCCTCTATCTTCCAAAGATATCCCGGTTCACGAAAACCAATCATATTGAGTTGATGCACTATGTCAATATGATGCATCTTCATAATATCAAGAGTCATCTCATACGTGCGATATTGCCAAGTACGATAGTGTTTATAAAAACGCCAGTCGCCTTGATTCCAACACATCCTTCTCACCTCTTCCGATACCGGATTATAATAGAAATGCATATTACCACCTTGCGGCAATGTAGGTACTACCGCCTCTATTTTGTCACAGAATTCACCTTCAGTAATGACGTGTAGTTCGCAATACTTAGCCAAGTTTACACACCAATTCCAAGCCATACCCGGTTCGCTACCCATATTCGGTGAACATGCGTAGGCGTTAATTAAAATAGAAAGCATATAAAATTAAATATGAATCTTAGATTGTATGAGCTCTATGATTATAGAACATAGCAAAGAACATCCTAATACAGTAATAAACATCACAAGAGGATTATTTGTAATAAAAGAAATGCCATTCAAAAAATGAAAAATGAATGAACAAGCCAAAGATTCATTGAATGTTTTCCAAAGAAAAATAAGATTTTACCCCCCCGTTTACATATATAAACAATTTCTATGCAAAACATAGGAACTATCAGCAACTCCGTAACACCAATAAGAGGCAAATAAGCTCGCACTAAAATCGGTATCACAAGAAGTAACGGAGCCAAGTATATTTTTTTATAAAGCCAATAACATCGTTCATGTAGCCATCCGAAAATATTAAACTTAGCAAAGAAACAGCCCAGCATAAAGATATTCAAATCTATTAATATCATTTTCAAATGCCTCTCCACAATCACCTCATCATCAAAATGTAATGCGTAATTTACTCCCCTTGTAAGAATCAATAAACCCAATATCAATAGCAGATAACCTTTCCATCCTAATTTGATCTTACTGACAAAGTAAAATAAAACGAGTAACTTCGCATAGAGAGAAAAACACCACCATTCCCCATTGCATGAGGTTGTAAGCCCCGATAAATTATAAAAGATGTTTTTTACATCAGGTGCATAACACCCTACAATACAACCAACAGAAATAAATGGTATCGCTACCCACCAAAAAGACAGGTATAATTTCTTCAACCTTTTTCCAATGCTCATCCATGTTATTGTTCCCTTTGCTACTATACATTGCAAACCATACCCTGCCATAAAAAGGTATATAGGTACGCATATCTGAAATGCATGAGCAATAGGAGCTCCCATCCAATCGAGCCTGTTCTCCACAGGTATTCTATAAGGATTAGCGAAGAGATGAAGAAAAATCATGCAAAGAATTGCAGCACCCTTTATTTGAGCAGTGTTATTTTTAGTCAATATTTGTGTATGGAATTGCATAAAGTAACAATATTAAAACAATACACTCTTGTAAAAATTAATATATTGCAATGCTGTATTATGCCATGAGAATGGCTTTACATAGTCTATCAGCTCTTTCTTATTTACAGAATTTTCATAAAAATACCCCATATTACAAACAATCCCATCTATTTGTTTTTCAACAACATAACGCGCATACCCCCCCTCAAACGATGAAACGTAAAAAGAAGCCAATGCTCCTGTATAAAGAGTAGCCAAATCTTCGTCCGGAACAAATTGCAAAAGCCGCAATTTACCACTTGCTATTTCTTCTTTATACTCCTTGAGGATTTCCATAGGAGGGTTTCCCCACGCCATGACTAAACTAACATCCCCCTTATCACGAGCAAACTCTCTGAAAGCAGCTATTATAAACTTAGCATTCTTTCTGGGTGCAGAACAAGAGCATGAAAAGAAGTACTTCGAAGTTTTAATACAATACTTTTTTCTACATTCCTCTACCTCTTTTACCGATTTAGGGTGGAAAATATCATGTGATATACCCCAAGGTATCACTGTTACCTTATCTGGTGAAATATGCATATTTTCTATAATATCATTTTTAGTAAATTCAGAGCAAGTAACAATAGCCTTTGACAAGCGAGCTACTTTATCAAACATCCGCGTAGGTCCATCTTCCCCATATTGCCACATATCATGGATTGTAACCACAAAATTCTCTTTTTTACTCACTTGATCAAAATTCTCTGTAAGATGAAACAAATCCGGCTTTAAGCATATACGTCGATATAAAGATTCCAAATACAACTTCGACGACAATTTATGAGGTAATGGATATGCGTGATACTCAATAGGCCAGCTATAGCAGTCGAACGACAAGCTCCTCTTTGTAGTACAATAAACTGAAAACTTGATATCCTGATCATTCAAATCAATTAAACTTTTAATAAGTTCGACATTCGATCTACCAATTCCATTAATATATCCGTTTGGGGTGGGGATGATTCCACTTCCTTTAATTAAAACATTTTTCATTGTGAAAATATATATTTATATTACAATTCTTACTTACACCATCTTAAACACTGCCCTCCAATCATAATCCATATCCTTGAATGTCTGCGCAAACAACCTTGCACCACAACGTAGGATATATGCCGCAAGTACTATAATGACAAACATTACGATTAAGTTAAGCGGAAAGACAACATTCATCTTATCTGTAAACAGAGACGTTTGTACCAAATATATCTCTAAACACAAGCCACCAACCAGTTTGATAATCCAACCGATTAAACGATGATTATAGGCTTTCTTCATCCATTCCGAATTACAGACTTTATAAAAATAGAACACGGTACCCAACAATGGAATCCAAGTCAACATCTGAAGTTTATTGCATGTTGCAACATCTTTAAAAGCATATAGCGCATAAAATACTACAATGCATCCTATTAGTTTCAATCCATCCCATACAAAATGATATTTGTGCTTCCGCTGTGAAATACCCATCATCGCTCCCATCAGCATAAACATAAAGAAATGAAACCACTTAAAATACCCCTCTCCATACATATTAAAATCCATCGGAGTATCAATTAATATAAAATAGCTGGCACATGCTACCCCTATCAGCATAAATACCAACTTCAAATGTCCTAGCAAATAACGCTGTATGAAGTACAGCACTATATAATATATCATTATACAACTAATAAACCAGCCCCCCCCTGATAAAAGGACTCTATTTATATCATTATGATAGCCAAATAATAAAGAACCCAATATAGCCCATGCAAAGACAGTAGGATAAATACGGTTAATACGTCGTTTATACCAATTATCAAACCGTCCCATTCTGCCCAAGAATAAAGTAAACCCGGAACAGAAGAAAAAAAGAGCATCACCAATTGCACCACCGGTAGCCAATGCACCAAACTTTGGATAAAGTATGTCCATATGCGAATTGGTGATAACGATTGCAGCAAAACATTTCAAAATATCAATGCTTATATTTCGTTGCTTCATAGGAGTTTTAAATGATATTCTCTCTCTTCTTCCTTTTCAAATCGATCACGAATCCTCTTCGCTGGTACTCCACCCCATATCTCACAAGGCGGTATATCCTTCGTTACCACCGATCCAGCAGCCACAATGCTCCCCTTCCCTATCGTAACTCCACTCATGATGATAGCGGCAGTACCAATCCACACATCATCCTCTATAATAGTAATGCCATTATCTCCACGCTCACCACTCCAGATTGTTTTGCCCGGAATAGAAAATGTATGGTCTTGACGCCCCACAAAACACACACGCCCTGCCATCAGAATATTATTCCCAAAATACACATTGGAAGCTACATTGCAGTAATCACCGAACTGCACATTATGTCCTATCCGTACATCCATATTCTGTGCAAAGCCCGTGCCTTTCATTACTCGTACAAAGCCCTCATATTTCACCCATGGATAACGTATATGAAACATATACCATGTACGTAACTGATTGAAAATATAACGCAATATAAAGTTTAGCTTGCTTGCTTCATTAGGCATATTACTATAATCAATCTTCATCGTTTATATACTTTTTCACAAGCCTCAAAGATGCGGGTTGCCGCCTTGTCAGGCGTATAATTACTTTCTATTTCAATCGCCTTTTGTCCCATAGCCGACAAATCGGCTTGATGAAACTTCGCTAATATATCTATTATGAATTCAGGCTTCAAAGGATCGAACTTATATCCATTCACCCCATCTTGCACCAGTTCATAATGACCACCATTATAAATAGAGCAAGCCACAGGTTTGCCACATGCCATTGCCTCCGGTATCACCAAACACCAGTTATCTTCAAGCGTAGGCATGATAAAAACATCACAAAGTGCATAATATTTATAGAGTTCATCGTAATTGATGCCGCCCATAATGTGAACCGAATCATCCTCCGCATATAACTCCTTCAGTGGCTTTTCCAAAATCCCCTTACCTATTACCAATAAGTTATCGTTTGGATATTCAGTAATATGCTGCCCCCATACCACAAGCAGTTCTTTTATGCCTTTGCGTTCCACCATCTGACCAACGAAAAGAAAAGTTAACCCATTCTTTAAGTTTAACTCTTTACGTAAAGCGTCTTTGTCTGCACTAGTTACTTTTTCCACTGCCTGTGATAAGCCAAAACTATCCGCACACATACAACCTTTTACTTTCGGAGTTTTCTTGAAGTGCAAAACCTCATTCAAATATTCCTCTGTAAGCGTACCATTAATTAGAAAATAATCCACAGGTATACCTACCAATCGGCGATACATCGACCGCCATGTAGGAGAGTTACGTTCCACGTATGCTGTGCGTTCATAGAACATACAAAGTTTTTTTCGATGTGTCACCGCATAGCGAATACCAGCGGGAGCCCAACCACCAAAACCTTCGGTAATAACCACATCTGCTTTCACAGACTTTATAGCCTTGTACAACCCTGGTTGCTTCTTTATCACCAATGCACTATTGGCAAAATCCGATTCATCACTACCCATTGTCATGCGTTGTTCACCACTCATCACAATAGCATGATTACCCAACACCGCTTTCAACTTCCCTCTTACCAGTGCTGAAGTATTCTCTTCTGAACAAATCAAGTAGAAATTACCACCACTAAGTTTATTCAAATTTTCATATACCGGTATTCGGTAATTACCGAACCACGGTGAAATCCAAAGTATCTTCATTGCTTTTTCTTATAATCTTCTATCACTTCTTTATAATAAGCTATCTGCTGCTTCATAATCGCATCCAGGCTGAAAACATCTTTGATACGCTGTTGGGCACTTAATGAAATATTAGTCTTTTCTTCTTCCGATAAAGTAAATATCTGCTTTATTTTATCAGCTAAACGTCGAGGATCACGAGGTTCTATCAGAAATCCATTTTTACCATCCTCAATAATCTCATTCATACCCCCCGAACTACTACCCAATACAATTCCTCCGCAAAGCATTGCTTCAATACAAACCATAGGCATATTCTCCCACCACGAAGGAAAACAAATTACATCAGCGGTAGTATATCTTTCCATCAACTCCTCACGTTGTACTTTACCTACTAAATTAAACCAAGGTTCATGTCCATACTTAGCTTGTAATTGTTCCGCAAAAATTCCAGTTTTTCCCACCAGACTTAAACGAAACAGGCAAGAAGTATCCTCTTGATGAAGTATTCGGCAAGCTTCCGCTAAATCGCCACACCCTTTCCAATCACAAATAGTACCAGCAAAAAGAATCTCTTTCACCTCATGCTGTTCTTCTTTCCACTGAAAATTCCTCCACGCATTCACGTCGATAGGATTATAAATGACCTGCGTTCTGTCTTTCATTACTCCTACATACTGCTCTGCCCATATTTTGAGCGAAGTACTGCATGATGACAAATAGGCAGCCTTTACCATCTCTTGGAGCTCCTTTTTTCCTTGCCAATAGTAATGCCAATTGTCCTTCGAGAAAGGCTGAAGAGAAAATTTATAATGATCGAGTAGCATCGGTGTATGCAATCGTACCACCACTGGAATATTCAGTTGATCTAAGAAATACCCCTCTGCTCCATATTCAGGCACTTCTATTATATCCACATCACCTAACTGCCTTATAACCATCACAATGTGCTTACGGTAACTGGAAAAGCGATAGAAAGGACGAAACTTCTTCCATAAAGAAGGCTTCTCAACTTCAGGAATGAGAAAATCCCCCCCTCTAAGACGTATTACGTATACACCTTCATCATACGTTGATTCTTGGCGAGTATCATCAGATGCACAAATCACTGTAATTTGATGCCCAAATGCATATAGACCATGTGCTACTTCTTTAATATACGAAGCTATCCCCCCACCTCGTAGTGAAGGTGGATATTCACGACAGACAAAACAAATATGCATATTTACTATACCGTATAATAATTATCAAATAACAGCAATATTGGACTCTTAACAATAATATCCACTAAGGGGGCATAATCCCATATAATTAGTTCAAACTGATAGTAGAACCACACAACCATCACTACTGCAATCATTTTAAGTAGCATATCCCTATTTCTAATATTATTAAGAGCAAAAGGATAAGTAAAAGGCATAAAAGCAAACAACATCATAAAATAGCGATACTGTGCTAATGGTTGTCTGAACATTGCTATTATAGTAAGTAACAATAAAAGAATAATATTCAGAATAAAAGCATTACTATCAGAAAGTGTTTTACGTTCCAACCATAATTTTCGAAAAGCAATCAATGCCATGGGAAAAGCTATTACAAAGATTTGAGACCAGACAAGGCCTGATTCAGTATCATTACGAATTTCACTAGCCGCAAGGCGAGATACACCATACGTTAAAGCAGAATTACTATCTGTTGCTATACCTGATGCTAAACTAGGTCCCATAATAATTAATATAACGAAAGCTGATCCAATAAAGAGCAATCCTTTTCTCGTTAACCTACTATGCAAAGGTTTGAAAACTAAGAAAGGAATAAAGAGCAACGTTGCAGCATGAGTAAACACAGCACAAATAGCCATAATCCAATCCTTCTTTCGCATTTTACCGTAATAGGCATAATTTCCTAAAACGTATATCATAATGCTTTGTGCCAGAAACTGCTTTTGAATATGCAGAGTGTAATTAAAAAAAAGATAGAAAAATGATAAAGTAATCACACCACACACTATCGGTATATGTGGTTTCTTCATTGTTAAACAGAACTTATACAACCCTAAGAAAATAAGAAAATACTCTGCGAAAGTGAGCAAAGCTGCAAATAAAGGATAATAACCAAAAGTTAGATAATAACCTAAATAATTATATATGCCATTCAAAAATTCACCGGATATTTGAGTTCTTTCAGGATTATTGTAAAAGTCTACCCCATAAATATAGACTAAAGATTTCAAGAAACCAGCTTTAGGCACATTCATATAAGCTACATAATATTGCACCTGATCCCCATTGGGTAATTTAGTTGCATTAATGGCTGCAAAGTAAACTGCTATACAAGCGAAATACGTATAATATTGCGTTCTCGTAGTATTAGTTTTTGTAACCAAAAATGAAATAATTATAGGAATACTGATAAAGGGAGGAAGAAGTAAGAAAATAGAAAGTATGCCGGCCACTTCTCCCCATTTCACCAAAGACCTCCGTTGTTCAATTCCATAAGATAAAGTTTCTTTTCTCATTCTAATCAAAGTTTATAGGAGAGATAAATTCCTATTCGTCTCATCAATCGCTTTATTTTGATAAATTGTACAATGAAAAAATTTTTCTTTTTTATCAACTGTAAGTTATCGTCAATCTCTGAAATCATCTTTTTTATAAAAGCATTTTCTGTATTTGGGCTAAGATGTTCTTTAATCATCAATAAATCCTCTGAATAATCTTTAGTCCCTACTGTTGCTGCATCGCAATGTTTTCGATAACCATAAATCGGATAGTTCAAATATACATTTCGATTGCTATGTAGTATATAACTTATCAAAAAGTCTGCATCTTCCATTAATCTACAATGAGGGAGGAATTCTATTTCTCGATTACGGATAATATCCATTTTGAAAAGACAAGTCCACAGGAAATATTCTCCCATTATGATTTTATCCACAAAGTCTTCCTTGTCCCAGATTTGAATATCCTGCTTTCCACGAATCACGCACTTTTTGTTCACAAACAACTCTTCATCCATTTCACCGATAGCTTTATAATCAGCCTTTACCAAAGAGACATCTTCTTCTAAAATTTTTGCAACTAACATTTTCAAAGCTTCAGGATATACTATATCATCCGCATCTGCAAAATACACCCATTCACCTTTAGCTTGCTTCAATGCCATGTTCCGTGCGATAGAAACACCCTCATTCATTTTACTTATCACCTTTATTCGATCATCACGATAGGCATATTCTTCCAATATAGAAACACTATGGTCTTGACTTCCATCATTTATCACTATCAATTCCCAATGGTTATATTGTTGTGCCAAGATACTCTCTAAACATGGGCGTAAAAAGCGTTCCGCATTATATACAGGAATAATTATCGTTACTAATGGAGTGTCCATATCAACACAGTTTCAACCTTCTTAAAATGCTGCGGTATAAATCAATCGTAGGAAGCAAATAACCACAAGGAAGTGCAGCTTTAACACTACGATTTTTTTCACGCAAACGCGCTAGATTGTCATTACGATCTATATAAGAAAGAGGCTCAAATTTATTATTCTCTAAGTCATCAAAGAAATTAACCCAATCTTCTGCAACTTTTTCAAAAGCAAAATTCTCCTTCATAAAATGAAAAAATCCCTCCAAATCATTCTCGTCCTTTTTCATTTGAGTCACTATGCTAGCAGCTAACTCATCAGTATGTTTGTACAATATTCCTGTACGATATACTGTATTAATAAATCCTCCGAAATCTATAGTTGCCACCAATGCACCCATTGCCTGCATCTCCAAAGCAGTAATACAGAATGTTTCACTAATTCCAGAAGGGTTGGGGACTCCTACCCTTGTCCGTTTCAACACATCATTCTTTTCTATGCCAAGTACACCCCAAAATTTTACTGAAGGGATAATCTTTCCTCCATCATCCGTCAGATAAGACATAAATTGCTTTTCATAATCCTTTTCGGCAATGCCATAGTCTCCCAATTGAGCTGTACGATCATAGAGCTTTCCACTTCCTATTACATTCAGCCGCGCATCCGGTATTTGCTTTAAAACCTCCGGCCATGCCTGTGCTAACAGATGGAATCCTTTGTAATCAACTATGCTACCGATATAAGTGACTTCATGAGGACGTTCACTTAGTGGTGGTATCGTAACTTTCTCACTCTCCAAAAAAGTAACGGGCATACCATTGTTAATATAAACCGACTTCAAGAAAGCCTTATGATCGCGATACATATTGAGTTGTTCACGGCTCACACAGATGATGCGTGCCACTTTATCATCATTCGCCAAAACAGTAAGATTTCTGCGACTAATAAAGTTATGAGCCCAGGGCAACAAATAAGTTTTACGAGTCGCAACAGCCTTATGAGCTTCTTGATATATTTCATTTACATACTTGAATATCACATAATCCGGATTAGTTTGTTCTATTAAATCCGTGATAGAACAAACTTTAACGATAGGATGTATTGAAACAGATATATTTGTATCATCCTCCACGCCCACAACAATATCAATCCCCACAGGTCTCAATTTACGTATATAGTGTACTGTGGATTGAATAATATACTCTGTACCTCCAATACCCGGATTACCCTCTTCAAGATTATGACAATCCACCTCCTTCAAGTTCTTATTGGGTAGATAAAATGCTATTTTCATTGTTTTATTTTTCCTAAAAATAAGTACGATAGAAATCTGTTTTTTTCAAATAAACAAGCAAACGACAATGTCAGAAGTATGATCAAAAAAGTGACACAGCATGCAGCAAGCATTTGCCATCCAATAGACAGATGATTAAAAGCTTCACAAGTAAACGAGTAGATAATATAGTAGTGAAAAAGATATAAATGTAACGACTTTTTACCCCCCCCTATAACATATCTACCTACTTTATGGTTACAAACCAGGTAAATGTACTTCAATAGAGAAAAGAATGCAAGACATAACAACACTTGCACTACCGTCATGGGCAAAGCTTTTACAAAAGCACTATCAACCATACAGTAGAAAAGCACAAACAGAATCAAACATATAGCTTGTACAAGCTCTTTAGACAACCAACTTTCCATCCATTTATATTTGCCTATCATGTATCCCAGGATAAAGAAACGATAAAAAGCAAAAGTAAAAGAAAATGAAAGTCCATAAGGAGTGGAATCATTGAACAATTTTGAAATCAAAAAAGGAAGTAGCAACACCCCAATCTGTAGAATCCCATACTTTATCTTCAGCCATTCAATAATCTTCAGCATAAGAGCGAACAGCAACCAGCAGTGCCACAAACTCCAAAGAAACCAATAACCCGCATGAAAATCACTATATATGTAGGCTTGCATCTGCCCATTAAGCAAAGCAAAAAGAGAACCTCCAAAAACAAAAGGGAAAAGCAAACTAATCGTTTTCTTTTTAAAGAAATCCACATTTACTCTTGTACGTTGGGCAAAATAACCGGACAAAAGAAAGAAGAAAGGCATATGAAAGATATAAATAAACTGAAATACCTGTCCGGTATCTTTAAAACAGAACTGATAAACGTGCCCCAATACAACCAAAAAGATTGCTATGCCTTTCATGAAGTCGATATATTCAATACGTTGCATATTCACAAATCAGAAACCCTTTACAAACTTTTTTGTAACCGTATAATAGTCCACACGTAAAAGGACCTGATACAGTTAGGCAGTAAAAAAGCTAAATTCCATAAGCGATAATATTTCGCAATAGCCGAAGAATAGCAAGAAAAATAAGGAGAAGCAAAATGTAGCTTGTCCAATAAAAAGATGTGTTCTTTAATGCCTTCATATCCGTATTGTTCATTTGTCATTGTGTAGTATATCACTATTTGTCGCATCATTATATTATAGACATTAATATCCTTCCAAAGATAATCGCGCCTCTCAATCTCACGATGAAATATCTGTAATGCTATCACATTAGATTGATTGATATTCTCCACTCGTTCTTTCGACATAATAGAACTCTCATTATCCCGATAAACGTATAAACTTTGCCTCACAAATGCAATAGATTGGGCATTTAAACAAAGCTGAAAAGTCCACGGAGCATCTTCATTAATAATCCCCATCTTAAAAAACAATTGATGCTGCTCTATAAATGAACGTTTTATTAATTTACACCAAGGGGCAACATTAAACCAAGATAATGCAAAAGCTTTAATGCAATCTCTATTCGTATTTATCATATCTACTGGCGCGTTCAAGAACCCACCTCTTGTTTGAGCCTTTCCTTCAGAAGTATGATTACATACTACCATATCAGCCCCTGTACTTACTGCTTTTGCAAGTAATACAGTAATGCATTGCTCCATTAGCTTATCATCACTATCCAAACAAAAGATATAATCCCCTGTAGCTGCCAGCATGGCCGTGTTTCTCGCTGCAGATACGCCACAGTTACCTTCATGCCTCAATATTTTATAAGAGAGACCAGACCTTGTCGACTCTATAAGCAACTTTTCAGCAATGTTGATACTGTCATCACCCCCACAGTCATCTACTAAGATAAATTCAATGTTATCATAGTCCTGATCAATTACAGACTGCACACACTCTGCAATATACTGTTCCACTTTATAAACAGGTGTGATTATAGATACTTTTTTCATTATCAATAAATTCTATACTGCTATTACGTCGACTAATCATCGAATTTTATTTGCCTCCTTCACAAAATTATAATAATTATAGCTATATGCCCATTCATTCACCACGTGTCCGCTTTCTTTAAATTCGGACATATATTTTACTGATTTATATTTAGGATAAGGCTTACCGGTAAAACAAATTTTATTTTTAAAGGGTAAAACATCAAAGCGACGAATCAAGTCTTCAGTACACAAATCTGAATCCGAGAATTTCACAATCATATTCTTAGTATCAAGACGTTGTAAACGACGATGCCACTTTTCACGTACTTCTTCTTCCGAGTGATAGTGCTTAAAAATAATTTCAATATTCGTACCCTCAAATACTCCAATAATAAAGTCCTTCACTAGATAATCGCTATACTTAGAATCTTTCCTACGTTTAAAAAACAAAGGACGATGAATTATATCATCAAAATTTTCCAGCAATTTAATATAATCTGGAGCAACCATAAATAAACCTATAAAGGGCGTATGATATTGTAACCTACATGATTGATACATAAAGCCTCCCCAACAGTTGTTACTAATGACTGTCACAGTCTTATTTTTAATAGCCAGACTACGTATCCATTTCAATAATGCATAATAGACTTTTCTCATTTTGCCATCATTTTAATTATACCAAAACTAAGCATTGATACTATAAACTTTACTTTCGTTTTCAATGTCGCTGCTTGCAAAATTCTCCTATCAAATCTTTTAATATATGACTGATGATAAGCTTGAATAACCTTCTTTTGTCCTTCTTTTCTTTCAGAATCAGCAAGTCGAGCCGTCAACTTCCACATTGAAATGAGTGTTTGATAAAAATCGTTGTATACCTCTACTCTCAAATTGTAATCAATCCTCTCCTTTTCACACAACATGAGCAATCGATCCAAAGTAGCTAAGTAATCCAATTTTTTCAATGATACTGTACGAGTAATAGAACCAAGAGCTATCCTATATAAATATGTTGCCTGACATAATACAGTCTTTTCACTTTTCAAATAAAGCAGACGAGTGATATATTCATCCGAATTAAACTTGCTATAAGAAGCATTTTCTACTGTATAGTACTTTTTTGCAAGTTCTGTTTTAACCATTTGCCATCCATGAAGTTTCCACGGGAATGTCATCTTAAAAGCTTCCATACCATTTGATATTATCATATCTGGTGACAGCTGATGCTGGATAAACATATTAGGAAGAGATGGAGTATTACCATAACCAAAAAACACATCCGGCACAATACTATCAGCATTTGTCTCTTCCGCTCTTTTTAACATCAACTCTACATAATTAGATGAATAAGCATCATCAGAGTCTAAAATAGCTATGTACTCTGTATCTACTAATTCTATGGCTCTAGCCCTTGCCATAGCTGGTCCCGCATTTGCCTGTGTAATAAGCTTTATCCTTTTATCTTGTTTACAATATTCCTCCAAAATGAAACGAGAAGCGTCAGTAGAGCCATCATCAATGCAAATCAATTTCCACTGTTGAGAAGTCTGATTTAATAAAGATTCAACAGAATCACGCAAATACTCTTCTGCGTTATATACGGGCATTAGTACTGTAACAACCATCTTTTTTAAGCATTATTATCTTATTACGTAGTTAAACTTTTCCACAAAAACTCTACAGATTTTTTTTTCAGAATATCTAATCGTTTTTCAACCGATTCATAGTCAACAGGTGATTGTGTTTTTACTGATATGTCAGTGATTTTTATATTTCTATTAAGCAAGCCGCTTATTTTTAGCAAATTATTTAATCTACTATCTGTATCTCCTTCAATAGTATAAAAGTCTTTTTTTAATAAAAGAGAAAAAACTAGTAAATGGAATGACTTTCCACAAGTAATATTCGCATATTTAATAAGATTTAGAAATTGTCGAGGACCACAATTATATACATATTCAATATTTTTCCATTTATAATACGGATTATCCTGAGTCACTACAACTTTCATTCCTGTATATTCTGATAATAAAACAACCTTTTCAAAAGCTTCTGGTTTATCTATCGGAGAATAATAGAATATATAGTCTTCTTTTATTATGGAAGTTGCCCCGTATAATTGCTCATAATCTTCTTCCCCGATCAAAAGAGTGGGATCGGCTACTACAGGTATTTCCTTTCCTAATATTTGGGATATAAAAGAACTGCTTCTTTCCTCTCTAACTGAAATAAAGTCAAACGTTGCCAACATTTTTTCAAAGACTTTTTTATATTCAACAGTCATTGCTTCTGGATCAGGTCCCATAGAAGGTGCATAAGCCACTTTTCTATTAAGTTGATTAAATGGAAGTAAAAAAGACTCATCAAAATCCAGACAAGCTGTATTCCAAATTTGATCACTACCCACTATAATAGTGTCTATATTTAGTTCATCTATTATTTTTGAAACGCCATCACAATCTGAACATTCAACAGATGTATTCAGCACTTTTTCTAAAAAGTTTTCAAACCGATTCCATTTTTGCTGTGACATTATACTTTTCAATGGCCTACTAAAAAGTCGAAAAAGACATGATTTTGGATGACTTAATAATAAAGTAGGTGCATATACCTGCTTTTGTATTGGTTTTCTCAAATTTATTATTATAGGGATATAGCCCAACCTTTGCAAATATGTTTGCAATGCATAAGCTTGCAACATGGATCCATAATTATGAGAAGCTTGAAATGTCAGTATACCAATTTGTTTCATTTCATAATCTTATAAATCATTTTAAAATTGTACCTTTCACAGTATGACCAATTGAGTATTGACAAACTTATTCCCGCTTACCAAATTTTATTATTTTTCTCAATCTAGTGCCTAACATCAATCTACAACGCAGTTTAAAAAGCAACTCACGAGCTACAGTTATTCGATAAGCATACTTCAATCCTAATATAGGATACAGTTTCCTAAATCTATTTATTTTCTTATCTTTAGCTTTCGGCGCACGCAATTGATCATTTCCCTGAACAGCTTCCCCGACAGTACGCTCGTATAGAATCATATCCGAACGTTTTATCAAATTTAATCCCTTTTCAGTAATAGGCAAAATGCATGAACACCCATGAGGATGTTCTATTCCAAAGTCATCGCCAAGCCCCCAAAAATCACCAATTGTAACATCTGATACACGCTTGGATTGAGCATAAGGACAACGATAACAACTCTCTCTATAGGAATAACCGTCTATAAAGGCATTATAATATTCGTCTTCATAACGTTGCATTAGATTGGATTTATAAAGTATCTTATCGCCACATAATAATAATAATAAGTATGAGTCACTCCTGAAACTAATATTAGTAACCTTTTGATGTCCTAAAACATTTTTAACATGTTCCTGTAGCAGCTTAACAGAAGGTACACCATGACAAATCAAATCGACTAAATACAAATTATCAGGCTGTCCGTGCAAAAAACTTTTCAAACCGGCAATTTGGCAAGGAGTTCCTATAAATAAGACCTTTAGTCCTGCTTTTAAATCGCTTTTTACAGACTTAAAGTTCTCCGACATAGTACTTTGAACATATTTACTGCCTTTCAGTTTATTTAAATCTTGGAAATTATCCACACGGATATGTCTGATATCAATCTTATCAAGACAAGCACAACCATAAACTACTCCCCCTTCACTAATAATAGTTTGTGCAAAAGCAGTGGCAGCTCCCCCTGATGTAGAAGATTGATATTCAACATCGACTGTATGCCAACCGGCAAAAGCTGTTATAGGTTGTTTAAGCACTACGGGTGAATTATTAGGACACACTTTCATGCAAGCGTTACACTCCACACACTTATCTTTATTTATATATGGATAGAGATGCCCCAACTCACCAGCTTGCATCTCGACACACTGTTGTGGACAAATATTCACACAAGCACTACAAGCCGTGCACAAAGTATAATCACAAATTTGTATAGGCATAAATTAAATTATCATTTTATTTTCCAATAAGTATCGGACATTTTTTTATTAGAATTTTTATAGGATAATAGCAGAGTAACATAATAACTACACCTGCAAGAATGGCTTGATACCAATTTGCAATCTTATCTATACCCAGCCACCTCCAATAAACATTACGCAACAATATATGGGTACCCAAAACAAAAAATGTACCTGTAGAGAATATTTGAAATACAGATGCCGCACCACTGAAAATAGTAAGACGAGCCCCTCTATATAACAACCAAAAGCCAATTACACTAATAATAAAACTAAAAGAATAATTAACACCATAATCCTCTGCCCATATATCAATACCACCATTGATAAAACACCCCACAATATAAACAGGAAACAAAATATATACTACGAACCGAGGTATCTTTTGAAGTAAGTCACTGTGTTCCTTACACCATATACCAAAAGCGAAAAACGGAATACAGGCGACTGTACGTACAAAATAAAGAGAATTCAATTTATGATAAAGAATCGATTCAGGCATCAAGAAACGCAAAGAAAGAAATACAATACAAACTATTGCAATGGGATATATAAACTTCCTTATAGAGCTAGCAAATGAAATATCGCCAAATAACAGACGACAAAAATAGAGGCACATTATGAACCATACACCCGGAAATAAAAAAATTCCATACTGATAAGTAAACATAAAAAAAGGATATAAGCATTTTTTCAAAAAGTCATCAGGAAAAGGAGTCTCATCTGTATATATATTGATAAGCACAGCCATCAGATTAATAAGCGAAAAAAAGAAAATTGGTATAAAAAATGATTTTGTAGTCTTCTTCCAATCATGAAGTTTGTAAAGATAACCCGATATAATAAAAAAGGCTGGCATATGGCAACCATATATCAATGTACGTATCCACGGATAAGGATTACAATGACCTACAACCATAGCAAATATTAGTATTGTTTTTGACACATCGATCCATAATTCACGTTTATTTACATTACGGGGGGGGGTAATTTGTTCATTCATTTCTTAATTGTAATTTTCTTTATAAAATGCCTAATACTATAATAGTAACCATGTAACAAGACTATCCAATCTTGTTTCGCCACGATTGCTCTGTGCAAGTAATCAGAGGCTGCGTATATATCCTTCCATCGGTCGTTAACTTCCGGAAAAGATTCGCGCCACAACTTGATACGTTCACGACTCATGGCATGAGTAATAAATACATCCTTTATCCAAAATTTTACCCAAAGTAAGTCCTTATCGAAGAGTGCTTGCTTGCCACTCCTAGCCAAATGATGCTCCACAATTCTGATATTCTTTACCCTGTCTTTGTTATATTCCACATTGACACCTTCTGTAGCTGTCAGCGACTGTGCGTTATTCTTGATATAATGATATAAAGGTTTAGTCACATAAGCCACTTTATTGCAATACAGAGAACATGAAACCGAAAAGGGGACATCTTCCCAATAACGAATATGATTATCAAAAGTGATATGATTATCACGCATAATGGAAGTTTTCACTAATTTATTCCAAACCACACACCAAGTACGCCCCCGCAACAAGTCTCTAATATAATCGTTAACATCAATACGAGGCTCGACATTGACTATTCTACTGTTATGACCGTATTCTTCCACATAAGCACAAACAGCTATCTGTGCATCTTGACTGATTAAAGCTTCATAAAGAGTGGATATATAATCAGGTTCAACCCAATCATCCGCATCAGTAAAAACGAAGTAATCTCCATGCACCAGCTCTAATCCAAATCTCCGGGAACTGCTCAATCCTTTATTTTCAGTATGATAAACCTTTATTCGAGTATCTTTTTCAGCTAAATTATCAACCAACATGGCTGTACAATCTTTACTCCCGTCATCCACAATTATAATTTCCAGTTCACGGTAAATTTGTACCATCAACGAACGGATACATCTCTCAATATATTGTTCACCATTATATACGTTTACAATGATTGAAACTATGGGATACATAAAAATATTTTTTTTATCTTTCTAATGATTCTATTCAAAAAAACGATGAAGAAATAAGAAATTCGAGTACTGCAACTCACAGAAGGAGTGTTCCATAAAGATAGTAGTGATTGCTTGACTTCTGCATTTTCGAAAACTTTCGTTTTTAATCGATACAGTTGATATAATCGTACATAATCAAATTCTTTTTTCTTTATGATATGACGACTTAAAATATAATCCAGAATCAACTTCACGTTTGTATCGCTAACTCCATTTAAAGAGCATCGGCTTGTCACCGTTCCCTCATGTCGTCTAAAATAATTGAGTGGTTCACGTACTTCAGCCACTTTGCCCGTTTCAGCCATCAAGACCCAAAACATCCAATCTCCCACACTTTTAAATTGTTTAAAACAACGATCAATGCCCAAAGATTTTTCACGACTGAATATCGCCATACTAGCATTAATAATGCAAGTTCCATACAGCAGGTGAGTACGTATAAAATATCGTCCATCATATATAATAGGATTTCCTTTCTCAACCGGCATTTTTATCACTTCTCCATAAGTATTAATTAATACCGATTGAACATAGGCCACCGCTAAATCTTCCGTCTGTTCAAACTGTTCTACCAGACGTTCGAGTAACTCTGGACAACATGAGTCATCACTTTCAGCGATCCATATCAGTTCACCACCCGCCATAGTGATACCTTTGTCCCACTGATTGAAAGTGGACCCACTATTAATTTCATTATATACTATCTCCCTGACGCGAGGATGATTGCGATACTGTTCTATAACTTCACGACTATTATCAGTAGAACAATCATCCATGATTATCACCTCAAAGTTCTGATAAGTTTGCGCCAATACACTATCAATACGTTCATTTAGATAGGAGGCATGACAATAATTGGGTATTAAAACAGAGACTAAAGGATTCTTCATTATCTTTTTATCGTTTATTTTGAAAGAAAGCTTGACTTTCAATGATGAAAGTCTTGACAACTTGTTCATTTCTCTCGTTTTGCACAGCCACTCGTTTTTCAGCCCATGCTACAGCCTCGTCCATATCCACATGCTGGTCATCCATAGCATAAGCAAACATACGTCGCATCACAGTATCAGGATGATAAGTACTCGGAGTTTCATTATCACCTAATACAATAACACTAGGACAACCGCAAAGTAGTGCAAATGAACTATAAGCAGTTACAGGATCATAGGAGACCAGTCGTTCTACCCGCTTTAATATAGAGGCCACTTCTTCGTGTGATTTGCCATCAAGCAAAATAGAATGTTCCATATCGTGCACCATCTTCTTACCCTTTCCCTTACGGACAATATAAGCGGTTCCTTCACGCTTTCGGGCTACACCTTCACGATTATAACAGGAAGGAGTGACAGAGATAGTCATCAGAAGCGAGGATACTTTCGATCCGGCTTGCGGCACATAATTCCGGGCAAAACTATTGGAATAACGAATGTATAACTCACCTTGCCCATATTCCGCTTTCCCTGTAAAATGGCCGGGATTGTGCATAAAGTAGCGTACCACATTCTTTGCACCCAGCATATTTCCACTCAACATTTCGGGATAGACTACAATGGTTCGAGGCAAACCAAAACTAAAAAAAAGTTTCACAGGTTCTACTATCGGGGTATTCCAAAGCGGGTTTGTCTCAAATTTCCTGCAATTGTATGTAAGCAATTTATAATAACGACGTGTGTAAACAGGATGACAAATACGATGCATGAAAGTTTGCCATTTTGTAGCGCCATTCAAGAAATAGTCACAAAAATCCATAGGACAAAGCATCGCTTTTTCCCCTTGCGCATTAAGCAGGTCGCAAAGTTTGTGCAGCACAATGCTACCTCCACTATTGGGGTCATAAGAAGGGGCTGCAATAATGTAATTGAAATGTGTTTTATTCATAAATCTATTATTTCCTTTTTATTAAAGACAACACCTCCTGCATTTCGGATGAATGGCGTACATAGCTGCTTCCTATGTAGTAAACTACACCTGTCACTACAGCGATGAAAAGCCGAATCCCACTATTTATAAAAGGCAGTTGGACTAAATAACAAATTCCCCCCATCAATATGCAGTCGATAAAAATAGGCATTAAATCGCCCATCTGCTTGATGAAACCCACATGAATAAGTTTTCCTGTATAATAAGTATTGATTACAAGCGATATGACAGACATCAGCACACATCCATAACACATGGCCATCAAACCTAAAGGGATAGTGACACACAACATAATCACACCCATGATACGCTTAATAATTTCCAAACGCAGGAAAAGGTCACTCCTTCCCTTTACTTGAAGCAGATTGAGATTGATGGCATGGATGGGATACCACATAAAAGCAAAACAGATAATTTGCAGATAAGGAACAGCCTCCACCCATTTGTCTGTCAACACAAAATGTATAAAAGATGCGGATACCGACGAAAGACCGATCATCATAGGAAAAATAATATAAGCGGAAAGGCGAAGCATACGACGATAATTATGGGCAAGCCGATCATTATCATCCTGCATTTTAGCCAATACCGGATAAGTGACACTCTGCAATACACCTGTAGCATTGCTTGAAGGGAACTGTGCCATACTCTGCGCACGAGCATAGAGTCCAAGCTGAACTGCTGAAAAAAACTTTCCGATCACCATTGTATACATATTTTCATAGATGCTTCCAATGAGCCAAGAGGCCAATAATTTAGAACTGAATCCGAACAATTCTTTAAACGATTGTTTGGAAAACGATTCAGATGGCCTCCAACGGACAAAATAAATTTTCCCTAATGTGCCAATAGTTGTAGCTACAAGGCTCTGTATGACCAAAGCCCAAACGCCATATCCCATAAAAGCAAACAATATACCAATAATTCCGGACAGCAGTGTGCTTACAATGGAAATCTTGGCAGGTGTCTTAAAGTCTAGATTGATACTCATCACCGCCCCTTGAATGCCTCCAAATGCACCAATCACAATGCCAATAGTAAGTATACGGGTAAGCAGTACAAGTTGCGGCATCCGGTAGAAATCGGCAATGAAAGGGGCAGAGACAAACATCACAACATAGATGAGACAACTGACAGCCAAATTAAAATAAAAAACAGTAGCGAGATCCGCTTCCGAACGATCTTGCTTACGGATAAGTGCGTTTGTCATACCACTGTCAATAAAAACAGACAGGATAGCGATAAATACGCTAATCATGGCAATTAAGCCATAATCGCCTGGAGAGAGCAATCGAGCTAATAGAATACCCAATAGAAAACTTATCCCACGAGTAATAAAATTATTAACCGCATTCCAAGTCAGCCCCTTTATTGTTTTTTGTTTCAATGATTCCGGCATAAATTAATTAGTTGTTTTTAGTTTCTCCGATAATTATCTCCCAATGGAACCGTTTTATGCAATATTGACAAAAAGGCAAAAACACCACACAAGTAAGTGACATAAGGATAAGCGTATGTATCGGTGTCAAATGAAAAGTATCGGCAACCATTTTTACCACCAGCAGTAATGGCCAATGACATACATATAACGTCATCGTATTTCGACCAATGATTGCAAACGGCTTCAAACAGATACTATCTTTAAAATATTCCACACCTCGATAAAGTATTACAATCATAGAGAGGGCAGAGAGAATCCATAGTGTATAATTTCCCCGATAAAGGACGTTGGGGTAAAACTCCACGTATGAAGGGGAAAAAATTATGATTATCAGAAAGCATACGATAGCCAACCAAAATGTAACCCGATGTTGCATCTAATGATTCTTATTCAATATAAAGCCCGAAAACACAAATACCATAGCAGGCAACACATTCATCCACCGCCAAGGATTACAATCAAAAAGAGGCGTAAGCGACGCCATAACAATGCTCGACAGCCATATCACATAATTTATCTTTCGAGCATTACTTAGAGACAATACCACATTCACTATAAACAAAACCATCAAGAACCATAGAGCATTGTTTCCATCAGCAGATTCCTGTTGCAAAATATGAAGTATAGTATTCTTTATCATTATGGTAAAATTAAAGTCTCCTTTTAGCAGAGAGAATAAAGCAATCACTCCACAGCCCAGCAAAGTAAAAACCAAATAAGGTATCAATAATCGTCTGACGCCTTTTCTTATGGTCTGAATCGGAACAGCTCCTTTATAATACATACCTGATTTGAAGAAAAACCAAGGCATATAACAAAATAGAATATATCCTGGCCATTCTAATAGAAAATTGCCCAAAAGATTAGTCATAAAACTGATATGCCCATATATCATATAAAGAATACAAAAACCGGAGATTATATCGGAGGTGGCATTCCTCCCCCCCCGTTTACATTTATTAACCTTTTCATATTTTAACCTTAAATCTATTATTTATCCAATAAAATAGTGGCTTTTCTATCCATTTGATACGGATATAATCAATGAAAACACACAGAATAAAAACTGCAGCCACACTCACCAAAGCATGTAAAATAGCATAAGGTGTATGGTATGCTCCCACATTGTCAAGAGTGTCACGCCACAACCATTGTCGCATAATATCACTATTGGCATGTATTAGTAGTACACCGAACGTAGTAGTAGCAATCACATTTATAAAATGGCTATGTTTAAGTTTCCAATCTTTAAAGTACATAAAAAGACAAATACTAGTAGCGACTGCCAATATGTGATTGGAATCAGAAACAAGTACAAACTCACGTAAAGGTGTATTACGACCGATATAAGAAATAACTAACACGCTACCTGCAGACACTACTATCGACAATATAGACATTATGCCCCAACCTATCTTAAAACGACTAATATCTATTCCATAAAGACGAATATACGACGATATGAAATAGAGCACAACAAACCATGTAAGATAGTTCATATCAACACGTAAATCTGTAGTACCCAGAAAAGTATAGATAAACAATAATAAAGCTATGAGCGATAAATGCATACGTTTATCTAAGTTCATAATCAACACATTGAGGAAGGGAATGAAAAGATAAAAGAGTAAAAAGCATGATACAAATCCATCTGCTACACTCTTCACCGGCCATAGCATCTGATAAAGTGAATAAAATGACATTTCTTGATACCCTGCAATTATGAATAATAGATTAATTACCACATCATAAAATATTACTTGTAAAAGAAGTTTCAAAAATTTGTAAACAGTAATATGAGACTTACACATAAAATACCCCGTGATAAGAACAAAACAATTTATCCCGGTTTTCCCCCACATCCCATAAAGATAAAAAAAAGAATTCTTCAAAGATAAAGGTTCGCTTTCCATCACTTGTATTAATCCACTATTCACGACATAATGATGTGCCACAATGAGTAACATTACGATAATTCGATATAGTTCCAAGTTAGAATTTCGTTCTTTAGACTTTACATCAGGCCATAGGGGAGGTAACTTTTTCATCATATCTACATCTTGAATTATGCGTGATAAACATTTCCAAATTTTACATTTAAAAATACTAACATTTTTCGTCTAATACCACATCTCTGACAAGAATTGTCAACACAAAACATCGCAACATATAATTGCGAATTATCTTCATTCTCATAATAGGCCAATACCCCTATTATAATATTTACATTTCTACAAATTAAAAATCTACATTTCGGACCATTTTATCACTATACTGCTGCAAATCCAGCATTTTGCAGAGTGGAGGAATTAAAATTATAAGAAAAGTGATAATAATAGGGATGTTGTTCAATATCATTAATCTCATCACCTACAGAGGCACGAACAGCAGTAGTAATAAGATCTGTATCAGGTGCCGAAGCATTTCCACTAAACGGTTGCCTCCTCCACGTGGTAATACTTCCATTATATGAGAAGTTCCATTTATACCAATGCGAGTCTCAATATTATAAACAGAAACACTCATGTAAAGCAAATTCAACAATCGTTAAATTTCAGTGGTTAGTTCAATTTCTTGCTGTATATTCATCGAAACGCTGTGCAGAATACGATATATATTTTCAATTCTCCGGCAACGGAGAAACAATCTGAATCGAAAGAGTAACCTTGCTTCTCAATAAACTCTTCTACTATGATATAAGTTTTCTTGTTCCATTTTTCAAATGTAATTATTTAAATCATAACCGCAATTAAAAATGCAATTTATGTTCTCATATTTCCTAATATCTTATAACCCGTGCCGGTTGCCCGCAAACAACTGCTTCTGATGGAACATTTTTAGTAAGCAAAGATGCCGCGCCGATATAAGCTCCATCACCAATATCGGCAACCTTACCGGATATACTTAATGCGCCTTGCCCAAAAAACACATTTTTGCCAACATGAGTGTAAGCTCCCACAAAAGCCTTATCCGCAAGAAAGCTATAGGCTCCTACCACATTGTTATGACTAACGATTACTTCCGATAATATCGTGACATTCTCCTCAATAACCGTATTTGCTTGGATGTGACTAAATGCATTAATCAATACCCCACATGCATCTATTTGAGCAAAACGTGATATGACTGCCGTCGGATGTATAAGGGTCGGAATTTTCCCCCCCGATTTTAACAATTGTCCACACAGTGTCTTGCGGATTTGAATATCGCCCATAGTCAAGAGAAAATTCTTCTGACAGATATCTTGTTGAAACAAGTCATTAAAGGAGCCAAGAACTTTGTAGCCATAGTCCATTTCACCCGTCCGTTCATCATTATAATGATACAAACCTGCTATGTAATACCCACAGTCTAAGGCCAAATCCATGAATACAGGTGTATTGTGACCTATTCCTAATATATATATTTGTTTATCCATTACTTCACAATACAATGTAATATCCTCTGTATATCTTCTTCTGTTAAGGCATGATGCATCGGCAAACATATCACGCTATCAGCCATTTTATGCGCATTCGGTAAATTACGAGGATTTGAACTTTCTAAGCCTCTATAAGTAGAGAAAGTACTGATGAGCGGATAGAAATAGCGACGTCCAAGAACATTTTGTTCTTTCATCTTGAAATAGAGTTCGTCACGCGTCATTCCATACTTATTCTCGTCAATAAAAATCGGGAAGTAACTGTAGTTGTGACGAACACCTGTCATATCATCAAAAAATGTGATACCTTCAACCTCATGCAAAATCTCACGATACTTTATCGCAGTTTGGTGGCGTGCTTCAATGGCAGCATCCACTTGCTTCAAGTTGAGTAAACCGTAAGCCGCACGCATCTCATCCATCTTACTGTTAATACCAGGAGCTACTACAGTGACTTCATCCGCAAAACCAAAATTCTTGAGATAGTCAATCCGTTTCTTCATCTTCTCATCATGCATTACCAATGCACCACCTTCAATGGTATTGTAAACTTTCGTAGCATGAAAGCTCAAAGTTGATAAATCTCCGGCATTCAAAATGCTCTCTCCATTCACCTCGACACCGAAAGCATGGGCTGCATCGTAGATTACTTTTAATCCGTACTTATCTGCAATTGCTTGAATAGCTTTAGTATCACATGGCTTACCATATACATGTACAGGCATAATAGCGGTGGTATTAGGAGTGATAGCTGCCTCTATTTTGTTTGGATCAATATTGCCTGTAGCAAGGTCTATATCTACAAATACCGGCTTGATGCCGTTCCACCATAAACTGTGGGTAGTGGCAACGAAACTATAGGGAGTAGTAATCACTTCTCCTGTAATGCGCAAGGCTTGCAGGGCGGTTATAAGCGGCAAAGTACCATTGGTGAATAAACTAAGATATGACACTTTCAAGTAAGCAGCCAACTCTTTTTCCAATTGTTGATGAAAACTTCCATTATTTGTAATCCATTTGCTAGCATATATGTCAGCAATCATCTTCTGAAACTCTCCCAAAGGAGGCAGAAGAGGAGAAGTTACTGTAATCAAACTCTTTTCCATATTTATTTTTCTCCTAATCGTGTTATAATTAAGCTCAAACCTACTTACAAATTATCCTCCTTTACTTTATTTTCTCCATAGCCGTATCCGTAACCATAACGCTTGCCATACCCATAATACTTGCCATATTTACCGTAACCATAATAATAGCCATATTTTTTCTTCTGAAGATCAAGACCATTAATAACGGTACAGATATTAGGCAGTTTATTATCAGCAGCCAACTCATTAATCAAGGTAAACTCTGCTTTACGAGTATAATCAGCACGGCAGACATAAACAGATAAGTCAGCCACACGGCCTATAAGCAAAGTATCAGTCACCATACCAACAGGTGCGGTATCCAGTATCACATAATCAAAATTCTTTTTCAACGTTTCAATCGCCTTATCCAAGCCATCACGAGCCAATAATTCTGTCGGATTAGGAGGAACCGTACCACCGGGAAGAATATACAAACTCTTGCTGACATCAGAAGCCTGAACGAGATCCATCAGATTCTTTTCAGGATTCGACAGATATTGAGTTATACCCTGTTCTTTTCGAGAAATATTAAAAACTTTATTCAAACCAGGTTTACGAATATCAAGACCGACAATAACCACTTTCTTTCCTAATAAAGAAAGACTGATAGCAAGATTTACTGATATAAATGATTTACCTTCACCACTGACCGTTGATGTCACTAATATTACCTTCTGACCGTTCCCCAACATAAACTGCAAATTCGTACGTACATTACGAAAAGTCTCACTCATCAGATTATTCTGATTCTCAAATACGGCTATGGAGCCGTTCTTCTCCCCTGTTAAAGGCACATCTCCTACAATAGGTAGACGAGTCAATTTCTCCACATCACCACGACCTTCAATCTTGAATTTAGTAAAACTGGTCAGGAAAATGATGCCGACAGGCAAACCTACTCCCAACACTAAAGCAATCATATAAATCATTTTAGGTTTCGGAGATACCGGGCCGCCTTCAGCTACTGGCTCATCTATAATCTTTGCATTATTTGCCGTAGCAGCTAACATAATAGCATTTTCTTCACGTTTCTGCAAAAGCATCAGATAAAGTCCCGCCTTAATCTCTTGCTGACGGGCAATACTTACATACTGTCTTTCCTGTCCCGGAGCATCACTGATACGACGAGAAAAACGACTAGCTTCACGATCCAAATCAGCCTTGACTATAAGCAACCCCTGTAACGTTCCGTCAATAGCAGCTTTAACATTCGCCTTCATTGCACGAATACTCATATCCAGATTTATAATCATCGGATTGTTTTCAGTTGAAGTACGCAACAAACGTTTACGTTCGATAACCAGTTCATTATAACGTTCTAATTGAGTAGTCAGTCCATTGTCTGTTAAACCAATGTTACTAGGAAGCACCTCATATTCATTCAATGGATTATTGATATATTTCGCAAGGTCACGAACCAAATTAATCTGTGTACCATTCTCAACCCTTTTCTTTTCATATTCAGCATTTCCTGATACAGCTAATTGAGCATCACTGCTAATATCCGTCAAACCGGCATTCCGCTTAAATGTCTCCAGCTTTTCTTCCGTATTACCCAATTCCTCGTCTATAATCTTAATACGCTCATTAATAAACTCTCTCGTCTTTTCAGCCACTTCATTTTTATCATTGTTCGTATTCCGGTTATACATTTCCATCAGTTTATTGATAAAGTCCTGTCCACGCTGTATATTCGTATTAATTAATGAGACTGTAGCAACGGAAGTTGCTTTAGAGGTTGGCGCAATCGTTAATGCCCACTGATACCCCTTTGCAACTCCAAACGGCTGGCTAACTACCGCACTGATATGCCGAACCTCCTTCTGGCCTTCGACCTGACCGTTTGACAACGAATCTCTCAATGTGAACCCAAAGGTTCCTACATTGGTAGGAAATACTGCCGGTAACTTATCAAAACGCTTATTATATTCATTCAAACCCACTTTTAGATTCACATCCAGCCCACCATCGGAAGCCAGTTTCATGTCAATCAAAGCCGCATTTGAAAGTTTGTCCGCTTCTTGGGCAGTCAAATTCACCACGACAGGAGAGGTCTTATACATCTCTTGCCTAGGAAATTCATCCTCATCATAATAAGTAATATAAAGTTCCAAGCTATTGACGACCTCCTTGAGTATAGTCTTTGAACGGAGTACTTCTATTTCATTATCAATGCTCTGTGCTGAAGTAATGACTCCTCCTAATCCCAAGTTTTCTAAATCTGCCGATCCCGAATTTCCTCCTTTCTTATCATCCTTTATTATGATAGAAGCAGAAACCTGATACACAGGGATCTGGAAATATAAATATCCCCAAGCACCTATCAAACAAATCAAAACAGAAGCGACAAACCAAGGCCAATGGATTACATATCTGAAAAGAAGTTCCTGATAATTGACTTTCTCTTCATCCAATTCATTCATATTATTTTCGTACGAGTTTTCTTTCATTTTTGATTAATTTATTTTATGACTTTATTTTAGTATATTTAATAATAGACTTGCTATTGACAAAAAAACTGAAACACCGGAGAACCACAATCCCGTACTAGTTCCAACATCCGAATTCTTAGCCTTAGTCTTATTAGGTGTCACATAAATTATATCATTCTGCTGCAACTGATAATAAGGAGACAGTACCGTTTCAGCCTTATTCAAGTCCATAGTAATAATTTCTTGCTTGTTATCTTGCCCTGTCCGGATCAATTTCACATTATCACGCATACCATAAATAGTCAAATCACCTGCCATAGCGAGTGCTTCCAGCAAATTAATCTTCTCGTTAGAAACCACAAAACTACCCGGACTAGCGACCTCTCCCAATACCGAAATCCGATAATTAACAATACGCACAGTTACAAGCGGTGCTTCTTTCAAATAAACCTTCAACTTATCTATAATCAGATTTTCTATTTCCAGTTTAGTCAATCCACCTACATGAATCTCGCCTAACACAGGAAAGTTGATATTCCCCTGATTATCTACCAAATATTGCTGTAGAGCAGGTGACGCAGTTCCTTGTCCTACCGTCTTTCCCTCCGTTCCACTAGCAGTACCCGAATTTACCAGATTGAAAGGTGCAGCCAGTTCCGGAGTAGAACAAGATACGGCAATCGTCAACAAATCCTTGGGCATAACCTTCACACCTGTCTGACGAACACTCTGTTCTGTATCATTCACAAAAGCCGTATCCTGCAAATAAGGCACTTTCTTATATGATTGGCAGGATACCAGCAAAAAAGCAAGTAACGCACCCAAAGTCAATCGTTTCAGTTTTCTCATAACCACCTACTCATGTAATTTTACAACTATTGATTTAATTTTTATTCAAATTCCAACTCTTCACCTAATAAGCCTCTTTATCCCCGCGGATTACATTATACACAGTCTTATACATGATATATAAATCCAAAAGAAACGTCCAATGCTCAATATACCAGATGTCACGTTGCACACGTCCTTCCATCTGCCAAAGCTCCTTCGTTTCTCCACGGAAACCTGTCACTTGTGCCCAACCTGTAATACCAGGCTTTACAAAATGACGAACCATATATTTATTTATTAAATGGGAATATTCTTCTGTGTGCTTCAACATGTGCGGACGGGGACCCACTAAAGACATATCCCCTTTCAGGACATTAATAAATTGAGGAAGTTCATCCACATTCGTCTTACGAATCAGATCACCGATTCGGGTTTTACGAGGATCATGTTCTGTAGCCTGTAATGTATCACATTGAGCATTTACCCGCATTGAACGAAACTTATAGCACCAAAATTCACGACCATCTTCACCGCTTCGTTTCTGTTTGAAAAAAACAGGTCCAGGTGAACTTATCTTTATAGCCAGTCCCACAATGATGTATATAATCGGGAAAAGGATACAAAGAAACAGTAGCGAGCAAATAATATCAAAGCCACGTTTCATCATACGGTTCTCCAATAACTCAAGTGGCTCACGACGGATAGAAAGTACCGGGACATTACCTAACATTTCAAAATACATTCTCCGTTTCAGATAGTTCCGGACATTGGGAACGCTAAAGAAACGAATCAGATGATTCTCACAATAGTTGATAATCGGCACAATTTCAGCACTACGGGCGGAAGGAAGGCTACAATAAAGTTGGTCCACCTTTCCCGCATTACGGGTCAAATAATCAACAGCTTCACACGGCTGTCCCAAATAAGCTATGTTCATAGGATAGCGGTCTGACGGAAAATCTTCAAAATATCCCAATACACGATACCCGGATGTCGGATCATCCGTCATGGAATGATAAAGTTCCTGCATATTTTCATGGCTACCCACCAACACTACCTTTCGGACATTCTTCCCACTTTTGCGATAAAGCTCCACAATAGATCGGAACGTCAGACGATAGGAAATGATAACGATAATGAGAACTATATAAAATACCCCTAACTGACGCAGATTGACACATTCAAAATGGAATATGTATGAAAGCCCAAAGACTATCAATACAAAAGGAATCATATTCCGGGCCACCCGAAGCATAATTTGTTCCGGGCGAACCACCGGACGATGAAGAATCACTCCTGAACGGATGTTGCAAACCAGATAACATAAAGTCATCAGAGCCATGTTCTGGAGAAGAGGCATTGAATACTCAAATGGAGACCGGTTTTCCCAGATCGAAGTAAACATCCATAACAGCAAGTTCAATAAGATGATGTCCCCTAGAAGGACAAAAGATTTTAGGACTTTATTGAAACGTTGGACTTCCTGCATTATTTTATTATCAACTGATTAAATTTCTTTCCCATCACCCGTGTTTCTCACGATAATCAATATAACGGTCGACCCATTCAATTACTTTGGCTCGAAATTCCTCTTTGGTATGACAGTCATAGAAGTAAGCCAAAAGACGGGTGAAATGGCTTAAACGAACGTCTCCCCTTTTATAACCTTTGCATAGTAGACAGCTTTGCCCAAGCCTATTTCAGCGCACATGGGAGCTATCTTCACACCTGCTTTCTTAAACTGCTCGGCGATGAAAAGGCCGAGTGCTACATGAGAGTACTTTTTCATTTTTGTAATTCTGTTAATTGTTAAAGTTATTAAATAATACATGATTCTAACTATAACTGTTCTGATATGTCAGAACAGTTGATTTAAAAGCTATTCCTACCTTCGCCCCGCGTTTTGAAAATTCAAGGCGATAATCAAATAATTAGATACGTTATGACAAACGATTTTAGAATGTCTTATTTCATGCCTCCCATTGCGCCCATTAAAGACGAACACGGACAATTAGTTACTCCTCCTACGCTTATTCCCTGCTGCGAAGTCTCCGTAGAGCAAGTCTTTCAAATGATTACCTGCAACGAGAATCTCAAAGTTCTGACCGAACAAGTACGCAACTCCGAAGATATACGGACGGCAAAAGCATCACTATTACCATACGTGACTCCCTGTGGTACATTCTCGCGTCGCAGCAGCAAATGCCTCATAGATCCTTCCCTCCTAACAGTAGTAGATATAGACTATCTCACCTCCTATCAGGAAGCAGTGGAGATGCGTAAGACGTTGTTCAATGATCCTCTTCTCCACCCTGTGCTCACGTTTATCAGTCCTAGCGGACGGGGCGTAAAAGCCTTCATACCCTATAATCATTTACCCATGGCCGATGACGCAAACTGTATTACGGAAAAAATGAAGTTAGCAATGTTATACACTGTGATGATCTATGGTACAGGAACACCTCCTCCTTTCGGAGAAAAGAAAAAAGGCGTAGACTTTTCCGGTAAAGACATTGTGAGATCCTGCTTCCTTTGCCATGACCCGGGAGCATTATTTAGAGCCACCAACGAATAACCATAAATTATAAATCATAAATCAAAATAATGACTGATATTGAATCTTTACGCCGCCTCACTGAAGCGGTTGAAACTGCAGGAGCGGATATTGCTCCTACCTATGCTGAATATGTACAACTGGCGTTTGCCATCGCAACGGATTGCGGAGAAGCGGGACGCGAGTTTTTCCACCGTTTGTGCCGGACGTCTGCCAAGTACCAACGTGAACATGCCGAACGGATATTCTCCAATGCTCTCACTACCCGGCATGGGGAAGTACACCTGGGTACGGCTTTCCATCTTGCCGAGATGGCCAATGTGAAACTCTGTAATACGGAAGTTATGAACAACCGTAGAAATACAGAAAATACGGAAAATACACCGTCCAAAGTTCTCACACACGCACACGTATATAATAAGGTGGAGAATGACGAACCGGACGAATCCGAAGAGCTGCTGAACGGTAGTGACCCGAACCAGCCATTGCCCACTTTCCCCGAAGCGGACTGGCCGAAAATCCTCTTGCTCATCATGAGCTATGCCACCAGCCCTACCCAGCGTGACGTCATGCTGATTGGAGCATTGACTGCCATAGGTGCCAGCATGGAACGATATGTGAGATGTCCATACGCCGGCAAACTCCAGTCTCCTTGCCTGCAAAGTTTTATCGTGGCTCCTTCTGCCTCGGGTAAGGGAATTCTTTCGCTTATCCGTCTGCTCGTCGAACCTATCCATGACGAGATCCGCCAACAAGTAGCGACAGAGGTCAAGGCTTACAAAAAAGAGAAAGCCGCCTACGAGGTCATGGGAAAAGAGCGTAGCAAAGTGGAAGCTCCCCAAATGCCCAAAAACAGAATGTTTCTCATCTCTGGCAATAACACCGGAACAGGTATTCTGCAAAATATCATGGATGCCAACGGCACAGGACTTATCTGCGAAACGGAAGCAGATACTATTTCTGCTGCCATCGGCTCGGAATACGGACACTGGAGCGACACGCTCCGCAAAGCGTTCGACCATGACCGTTTGTCGTACAACCGGCGTACCGACCAGGAATACCGGGAAGTAAAGAAAAGCTATCTGTCCGTCCTGCTTTCCGGTACGCCCGCACAAGTGAAACCACTTATTCCCTCGACAGAGAACGGTTTGTTCTCGCGCCAACTGTTTTATTACATGCATGGTATATGGGCATGGATCAATCAGTTTGAAAGTGGCGAAGCCGATCTGGAAGCTATCTTCACAGACATAGGCCTGGAATGGAAAAAGCAACTCGACCTGATGAAAACACATGGAGTCCATACGCTCCGGCTCACCGACGAGCAAAAGCAAGAGTTCAACACTCTCTTTTCCGATTTGTTCTTCCGTTCGGGACTTGCCAACGACAACGAAATGAGCAGTTCCATCGCCCGACTGGCTGTCAACACGTGCCGTATCATGGCAGAAGTAGCTATGATACGTGCATTGGAATGTGATCAACCTTACCAATTCAAGAATTCTTCTATCCATCTGCTTACTCCTGATAAGGAGATTGCCACTGATAATATCAAAGACGGCATTATCACCCGTTGGGATGTAACGATCACCGCTGAAGATTTTAAAGCGGTTCTGGAGCTTGTAACTCCGCTTTATCGTCATGCCACGCATATCTTGTCTTTTCTTCCCTCCACAGAAGTCAAGCATAGAGCCAATGCCGACCGGGATGCACTTTTCGAAGCAATGGGCAACCAATTCACCCGTGCACAGTTGTCGGAGCAGGCTACAATCATGAAAATCAAACCTAACACCGCTTTCGGCTGGCTAAATCGTCTGATTAAAAAAGGATTGTTTACCAACGCAGACGATAAAGGCATCTATACGCGCACGCACGTGTGCGTGTGTTAGGGAGAGGGGGGTAAAAGTGTATTTCTTGTATTTTAATAAAGCATCGCTTTAGCGTTCGTAAAGCATAGGTTTAGCAACCATAAAGCGCCGCTTTATCCCACACAAACCGCCTCTATTCCTCTCTCCATCTCCCACTTTCATTTTTCAACTCTCAATTCTCAACTCTCAACTTCTTCAAGGTTCTCCCAAAGCGTCCACAATCACTCTCACCTCCAACGGTGTGAATGAGCGACGCTTTGATTCGTACCCTAAGTCGTACAGACGTTGCAGAAGTCCGGGACATAAAGAGATCCATTTCTTCATTTTTCGATAAGCAGCAATGTCGGTAAGTGTCGGAGAATAAAGTTGCGCCAGTTCCATGCGCCCATAGGCACGTATTTTGAATTCGGTCATAATGGATAAAATTTTGATTTACAGTTACAAAAATAGCAAAATAGTACCACATAGCCAACGCTTTTCCATTGAATAAACGACCATTACGACATATAATTGACAACAATCGTGTGCAATCGCAAACAATTGATTTATCGATGTTTCAGGGTAGTATCTTTGTATTGTCGGAAGGGAAAAGAATCCCCGGACAATATGTTTAACCCTTTAATTTATTGTTTTATGATTCGTTACAAAATTTATCAAAACCAACAGCAGAAAGGCCTGAATGCAGGCAAGTGGTTCGCCCGTGCGGTAAGCGACGAGACGTTTGATTTGGCCAAGCTTGCCGAACACATGTCGAAACACAATTCACCGTATTCCGGTGGTGTCATCAAAGGTGTACTTTCTGACATGGTAGACTGCATCAAAGAATTGCTGCTCGACGGCAAATGCGTGAAAATCGACGACCTTGCCATCTTTGGGGTAGGCATCCGAAGTAAGGCGGCTGAAACACTGGAAGATTTTTCGTTAGAGAAAAACATCACAGGTATGCGCCTGAAAGCTCGTGCCACCGGTAATTTGTCGACTACCAACCTGAAACTCGACAGTCAACTGAAGCAGCAAGCGGAGTATCAGAAACCAACTACCCCTGGTGGAGATTCCGATTCAGGCAATACTCCTGATCCGAATCCGGGCGGAAGCGGTGAAGCACCTGACCCGGCTGCCTAAGGGAATATTATTAATTTATTTAAAACCTCTTCTTTATGAGTAATTCATCTTCTCCCCGCTCCGTATGGAGCTTCATTATCAAAGTGATTATCACCGTTGCCACCGCTATCGGAGGCTTGATCGGAGTACAAAGTTGTATGTAACCCCATGCGCACCATCACGCTGATTATCATTCATTGCAGTGCCACGCCGGAAGGAAAATTCCTTTCGGCGGAGGCTTGCCGACAAGATCATATCCAACACCGTGGGTTCCGTGACATCGGTTACCATTTCTACATCACCCGCGATGGAGAAATTTGCCAGGGCCGTCCTCTGGAAAAGGTCGGGGCACACTGCCGTGACCATAACACCCATTCGATAGGTATTTGTTACGAAGGAGGGCTGGATATTGCCGGACGTCCCCAAGACACACGTACATTGGCGCAACGAGGTTCCTTGCTCGCTTTGCTCCGCGAATTGAGGAAAAGATTCCCCAAAGCATTGATTGTAGGCCATCATGATTTAAATCCGATGAAGGAATGTCCGTGTTTTAACTGTATCAAAGAATATGGAGAGTTGTAAGGATCATCTAAGTATATTGACCAGCAGACTGGCAATAGACACTAAGATGGAAAATCCCGAAATCCACATCGTGGTACTTGTTCCGATGTCCGCGCTCTGTGCTTTGGTTTTATTGGGAGTGACATATAGGATGTCATTCTGTTGCAACTGATAGTAAGGAGATAATAACAAATCCGCGTCGTTCAGATTGAGTGTAACAAACTGTTTATGCCCGTTCTTGTCTTCGCGGATTAGTTTCACATTATCACGAACACCATAAATGGTCAAATCTCCTGCCATAGCAAGGGCTTCGAGTACATTGATCTGCTCATTCACCACCGGATAAACACCCGGAGACGCCACTTCTCCCAAAACCGAAACTTTAAAACCGGACATGCGGACTACTACCGTAGGTCTTTCTTTCACGTAAGATTTCAGTCGCTCCGTTATCAGGTTTTCAGCTTCTCGGCTCGTTAATCCGTTTAAAGGGAGTTTACCTAAAACCGGATAATTGATATTTCCCTGGTCATCCAACAAAAAGGTACTGCCTTGTGCATTGAATGGCTGCGAAACAACCGGATCGGAAGTAGAAACAAGAATGGAAACCTCATCTCCCGGTATCAACCTGGCGTCCTGAACAGGGGAAACTTGCGTATTCACCTGTTTCAAAACCTCCGCATCCTGCAAATAAGGTACTTTTTTATAGGATTGACAAGCTGAAAAGAAGAAGAAAGAGAATATCAGTGCAAAAGCACAAGAAAACTTCATATTCATGTAATTTGTGGATAAATGATGACGAGTACTAGTTTTTCTCGCAGATAGCTTCGACATAACCAATAGGCATATTCACGCAAGCGCATCCCAGCATATTCAGCCGGACGGCAATCTTGCTTTTGCCATCTACATTAACCAGTTCACCAACCAGCCCGGTTAGAGGTCCTTTCACAACACGAACCTTCTCACCACGTGCCAAAGGAGAGCTGTTCATACAAATAGCTTCCTCTGAATAGTCGAGCATGAAACGAAAACGAGCCATCTGCTCATCTGGAATCACCGCTGGAGAGCTCTCACCACGCATCACCATATAACGGCTCACTGTAGAAAAACTTAGAACTTCTTTGCGTTCTTTCGGATTAACGTGTACAAACACCATCATTGGAAGAAGGACAGACTCAACCATCTTGCGTCGGTCACTCCACTGATGAATTTCCTGCTGAACAGGAACAAAATTCTCAATCCCTATTTTATCTAAACGTTCGGCTACTTTCTTCTCGTGATGCATACGAACCAGAGCAACATACCAGCGTTTAGAGTGTGCTACGCCTTCCCCTGTCCCATCGCTAGGCCCAGCACTAATTGATTTCGGCTTTGTTAAAATCATGTTTTTTTACCTCATGTTCTTCCGTTACTTCTTAGGTAACGGACAATACATACACAGGGCACACATCTCAACAAAAAATGGAAATCACATATAGAAATAGGGCATAAGAAGGAAACTGCCTAATACTCAACGGGAAAAATCCAGAGATTAGGCAATAAAAAGTATAGGGCATGAAAATAATCTTATTTCATGTTCGGATAGTTTTTTTCCTATATTTTAGATAAAACGAAAAAAAATGGAAGAATATTTGCTTACTATCTATGTTTTTGTCTATCTTTGCGTCAAATTTAAGTTCCGTTACCTAAGAAGTAACACACATATATCAGTCCTGATTATTAGAACTTTACACTTTTAGTTCTGCCTACACAACAGTTTCTTACGTAAGATAAATTCCCTTTATTTACCTCTGTACGTTCTTTAAGCTCAAAGCCTTTTAAATAGATTTGTGTCGTTTTTATAGATTTATGGCCCAATGATTCACTAATCATTTCAATGGAGACTCCCCGATACTTCGCAGTCGTTGCCCAGGAATGACGAAGCGTATAGGAAGTGACAGGAGATTGCAAATGCAAGGTTCTTGCCAGGTCCTTCAGATTATTATTAAATCGACGAAGAGCGGACTGATATTCCCGGTAACCTCTTTCATCTTTCCGTTTCTTATCCCCACGAAGAATATCAAACAGATAATCCGGACAATCGGGGTGAGAACTTTCCTTACTACGGAGCTGGTTAATCATTTCCTTTGCTGTATTCAGCACTTCCACGCTCATCGGAGTTTTAGTCTTGATGCGGTTGTATCGCAACACATTCTGATCGAGTGCCGATTTCTCCAGATGGGCTAAATCAGCGAACGACATTCCACAAAATTGGAACATCAGGGCGG
>PPYF01219055.1_pt1 | contig 49480 bp, 75 predicted proteins | sample 1559871 | NCBI WGS metagenome assembly PPYF01 (sample SAMN08240021, study PRJNA423297) | Human gut metagenome, whole genome shotgun sequencing project.
GAAATGCTGGTGGATGCACTTCTTTCCGGGCAGGATGTGCTCGGCATCATGCCGACCGGCGCGGGAAAATCGCTGTGCTTCCAGTACAGGTTGTTACACCGTTAGGCAAAAAAATAAATATCCATAGTTTTGTTGCGGGGGTCAACAAGAATTTTTTCAATGATGCTGCGGGCAGCGGGGATTTTTTCAGACATTGGGCAATCACTTTTGAGAAGGGTAATAGCGTTGAGCAGCTTCACTTTGAATTGGGGTTCGTTCAAAGCGGCCCCTTCTTGGGCCTGGTTTTTTGCTTCCTGCAATTCTTTGATGTTGGAAGCTATGCGGCGTTTATTCTGGGCATATTCATCTATTGTATCTATTTCAGCAAGGTAGGCTTGCTTTGCACGTTTTAGCTGGGCTTCCAGTAGCTTAATTTCTTTATCATAGTCAATCTGGGGTTCTGGCTGGGAAACAGTTATGTTCTTCACGTAGGGTGCCAGCGGTCCGGCATATACTTCTGACAGTTTATCAAGTACCATTTCAACAGCCACATCAACTAAAATAGATGACCCCTTTTTACAGGCCCCACGGGTTTGATTGCCACAACGGAAGGCATCATGCTGCGGGGGCTTCCTTGTATTATAACTATATCCAGCGCCACAATGGGGGCATACCAAAAGGCCGGAAAGCCAGTGCTTCCGAAATTCAGCGGGCTTTTCATTCTTTTTATAGTGTTTAGCACGTTCTGCAATAATTTCTTGTACAGCGTCAAAAATTTCTTCATCAACAATAGCAGGATAGTTCCCTTTTTTCAGAATAGGTTTACCATCTTTTTCAGCCCAGTGATATGCTTTGTTTTTTATATTCATCAACATGCGTTTTACTTGGCGACTATCAATAATGTTTCCACGTTGGCTTTTGATACCTTTTGCGGCCAGGGTTTCACAAATGGAATAATATGAACTATCATCATAATAGATAGCTTCATACATCCAACGCATTATAGGCGCTTTGACTTCATCCAGTACAATGCTTCCATCTTTAAGGCGCTTTAATCCGAATTGAACATCACCTGGCAAATCACCACGTAAGGCCCGGTCATTATGCCCACGTTTTACGCTTTTTGATAGCTTTCGTACATATATTTCATTTGTAGCGCCTTGCATTGCATCAATATAAAGTGACATTTCATCATCTTCCAGGTTCGGTTCGGTCATGGAGATAAGGCGCACACAATTTTCTTTTAAAATAGATTTGTAGGTAAGACTTTCGACCAGGTTCCGGGCAAAACGGCTACTATCATAAATCAGCACGAATTGAAATTCACCTGTTTCACTGTCATCAATCATTTTTAGAAAGTCGGGCCGTTTGCTGGCGTGTTGACCGCTGATGCCACGGTCAATATATTTGCGTATGACAACGTACCCATTCCGTTTTGCATATTCCATCAAAACACGTTCCTGGCTTTCAATGGAATGTTCCTGCATATCGGTGGACATTCTCATATAAAGAACAGCAATTTTTTTCATCATATCATTATAGCACCTGCCTTTTCATTTCCTGTTATTTCCCGCCTGCATGTGCTATAATAGCAATGCAGATGGTATGTTGTATCTGGTATGATATATCTTTGCACAAGCCCTTGTGGTGTTCCCAGCACCGCAGGGGTGTTTTATTTTCTTTACTTATACATAATCAATGTGGAATAACCTTCCATGTCTTTTCCCCAGGTTCCACGGCCCTGGTCCTGCAAAGCGGTCACTTTCAAGTCAACTATTTCATATCCATCCTGCTGCATCAATGTAAGTATCTGGTCAATTTCAGTGCTGTATTTATCTTCACACATGAAGTTTTGGTTTGCTAATTTCCCAAAACTATTGACCATGACAACATGTGTGAAACCATCCTTTTCCTTCAAACACTTCTTGACATCTGCATAAACACCAGTTGCCATATTCTTTTGCGCTTTCGTAAACATTCCCATAATCTAAACCTCACTTTTTTTAGTAGGGGCGGTGGCTTTCTGGCCGCCGCCAGTTTAACATCATGTCTTTGTTATCCGCTCTTTTTCTGCCGTTCTGTGCCTTCTGTGATATTCAAGGCAGATGATGCCGTTTTCTGTGCAGAATTTAAGACACTTTTTTTATATGCCGCTTCCATGTCTTCAACAGATGGTTCAATGGATGCGGCAGTTTCCGTGGTTGCAAAAGAAGCGAATTTTGCTTTGAAGTGGTCCATAACCGCTTTTCTGATTTCTGGGTCAAGTTCAAAGTAAGTCTTTACTATCTCTTTTTCCAGTTCTGTGCCACCTTTTTCCTTTATGAAGTTGTCCAGGCTAAATGTGTCCGGCTGAATGTACATGGGTTCCGTTCCGTAACGCAGCCAGTCTTCATTTAGATTAAAAGCCAAACAAACTGACTTTATAAAACGGTCCGTCACGGTTGCGCCGTCACGTTCTGTGCCGCTGACACCAGTTTGCGCCATGCCCAAAGATGCAGCAAATTGACGCTGGTTCATGTTTAAAACATCTTTTCTAAAATATCTAATTCGTTCATTGATAGTCATTTCTTCACCTCGCCTTCCTCAATGTAACTATAGAATAACGCCTAGCGTTCAAAAAGTCAATGGAAATTTAAAATAAATGCTTGACTTTGAACGTTGGGTGTTATATATTAGAGTTACAAGAACGACAGACGTTCAAAAGATGTTGAAAAACATCACCTGGCGTTCATGGGGAAGCCAAACCGAAAAATAGGTATTGCGAAAAGGGGGCAGCGGTCACGCCAGCTATAAAGCGTGTGGATGGTCAACAAGTTTTGCTGGTTTTTAAGGTGAAAATCAGAAGCGCAATGCCAGAAAGGAGGAAAAAGACATGGCAGAAACTATGGAAAGAAAGATGGATGTAATGCTGCCGAAGGAGGACCGGGCAGAAGCAGAAGAAGTTATGGAGTTTATAGGCATCCTGGATGGAGCAGAAAAGAAAGAGTTTCTGGCCTTCATGCGTGGTGCAAAGTTCACTAAAATGCTGGGCCAGGCAACGGCATAGGAGGTGGAAAGATGAAGCAGGAAACTAAGTGGACAATACGGGTGTTTGGTGTCAGCTTCAATGCTGGCACCAGGCAGGAAAAGCCGCTGGAAGAATATACACCGCAGGAGTTGAAACAGATTGCGGACAGAAAGAACAGGGAAGCATTGCAGGCAGCAGGATATACAGCGGCAGAGCCGCAGCAGATAGCGGCGGCAATGTAGGAAGACAGCATGGGGAAAAAAACGGTATACACGATATACAAAATATTTTATGGAAGGCCAGATGGCACAGAGTTTGTGGCGTACCTGGGGCGTACAAAGCAAACCATCAACAGCAGATTGCGGGGGCATTTCTTTAAACTGCCAATGCACAAGCTAATAGATATTTTTAGCGTGACACATATTGAAACAGCCACGTGTCAGACGGAAGCGGATATGTTTCTGTATGAAATTTATTACATAAACAGATTTAAGCCAGCATTGAACCGTGATGATAAGGCAGGGGATGAATTGACAATCAGCCTGCCGGAACTGAAATTTTCTGTATATTCATGTGGGTTGATGGACAAATGGAAAGGGGAGTTGATGCCACAAAAGGAGATAGAGGACGGGAAGGAGTGGTGGACAGATTGAGCAATAAGAAAATTAAGGTTTTTTCGCATGTTGCAGCGGCAGTGGTACTTTTTGTTTTCTTTCTGCTGGCGTTCTGGATATATCAAAAGGGGATTGATAGGGCAGCAGAACAGGCAGTGGAAAAAGTGATGGAGGAAATGCAGCAGCAGGCGGAAGAGGGGCAGGAGAACAGCGGAAGCGTAACAATTTACATGAATGATGGAACCGTGTGGGGATATTTTGGGGAAGTCACGGTGGTTTCAGACGGTACAGATGGAAGCCAGCCAGAAATTGAATTGCATAGGGCATGGCTGGTGGGAAGTACGGCAGAGGAATACCAGATGGAAGGCGGAGAATAACGGATGCATGTTTTTGAAAATACATATGGTTTGAAGCGGTTTGGAATATGCGCTAAAAATTGCGAGTGCAACAGATGCGGGAAAGAACTGGTATGCGATAAATGCGCTTATTTGTCAATGCGTGATGAACCAGTAAATTGCATGGAAGGTGGGGTGCAGGGCTGCCCGTTCCGGGTTCCTCTGCCGGAAGAAGAAAAGAAAGGATGGTCAAGGATGACAAGGGAAGAAGCAAGAGAGAAGGCACAAGAAATAGTGTTTGTAAACATGAACCTGGGTGACATTGAAGAAGGCTGCCGGAAACGTGGTATTAAGGTGACCAAAAACAGAAGCAGCATGGAAGGGAAACTGATAGAAGCGTTGACGGAGGAATACATGAAATGAGCCGTATTGTTGAAGAAAAGAGGATATGCGACAGGTGTAAAAAAGAACTTTCGTTATATCCTTCATTCAAGATTATGCAAGGAAAACCAAACAAGATACAGGCGCTTGCGACACGCCATAGCTGGGGTGATGGTTACCCGATAGATAGCATAAAAGAGTTGTGCCCGGATTGCAAAAAGGCGTTTGATGCCTTCATGGCCGGGGCCAGATGGAATGTGATTGAATTGTATGAATTTCTTGCCAGATTAAAACCAAGGGTTTATGTACGGGTGTTTTTTGATGGTGAAGAAATCATGGGTGGATGCGTGGATGAAATCACGGACTTAAAAGGTTATCAGCATCACAACGTCATGTCAATTCAACAGAATTTAGCAAATACCACCATCATTGAAATTGATTAAGGAGGGAAGCGGGGATGGAATGGAAAACGGAGTTTATACGGGTTCTGACGGATGCGGAACTGGAACGGATTAGGACGGGCGGCATTAAAGCTGCAAAAGAGGTAATCGGCCAGCCGTTGACAGATGGGATGAAAATATCTGGTCTGGGCGATACACACCGGAGGTTTGAAGGTGAACCAAAACTGGTTCAAAACGGGTTGTATAAGGCCGGTAATGGCAAAGCAACAGTATATTATGCAGTGGCCGTTGTATTGGATGCAGAACTGGCGTTCTGCTATTCAATCTATTAGCAGCAAAAAGCCTTTGCAAAGTGCGGGAACACTTGACAAAGGCTTTTAAACGTCAACAAATTTGGGAAATTCATCATTTAAAGTGTACCATGTTGACGGCAAAAAGTCAAGCCAGCAAGCCGGGTGGATGCCCGGAAAACGGGCTTGTATGGGGTATTAACATTCTTACCAAACCAGTAAACAACATGGTACATGGATAGATAGAAGGATAGGGGGAAGCCCCTGGCCTTTGAATGGTATACCCTTGCAACAGGTACACGGGAAGGCAGTGTATATGTTCATACGGGAAAAGAAGGTTGACTGCCAGGATTATAGGGAAGTGGATGTGATACCCCGGACAGATAATGCGGAAAAGGCAGTGAAGGGGAAACGGGGGAAGCGGCAGAAGGTTACAGAGCCAAAGCAGAAAGACTTGAATGATAAGAACGCAAGGCGCTATCTGGTCCAACTGGGGAATGGTAATTTCCATATAGGTGATTTGCATGTGTCTGGAACTTATGATGATAGCCACTTGCCTGCAACCGTTGAGGAAGCGGAGCGGATAGCGGGGAACTATTTGCGCCGGATAGCGTACAGAAGGGAAAAACTGGGCCTGGAACCGCTGAAATATATCCTGGTAACGGAATACAAGTTTGCAGAAGACGGAAGCACATTAAAAAGAGTGCATCACCACATCATTATGAATGGCGGAATGGACAGGGATGATGTGGAACTGATGTGGACCGCAAAGCGGATAAATTGGAAGAAGGCAGCAGACCCGGAATATAGGGCCAAAATAAAACAGATGGGGTGGGTCAATGCGGACCGCCTGCAAATGAATGAAAACGGCATAGAGGGGCTGCTAAAGTACATAACGAAGGACCCGCAGGGAAAGAAACGGTATTCGTCTTCACGCAACCTGGAACGGCCACAGAAGGCCGCAGAGGACCACGGAAGGAAGGATAAGGCGGGAAGGGAAATGAAATACACATCAAGCCGGAACCTGGCACGCCCGGTTGAGCATCCGCCAGCAGACAGCGTATATTCACGCAAGATGGTGGAACGCCTGGCAAAGTCACCGGATGCAGGAAAAGAGTTCTTCCAGAAGCGTTTTCCAAACTACAACATTGTAAGTATAGAGCCAGTATTTTACCAGGAAACCGGGTGGCATATTTACTTGAAGATGTGGAGAAAGAAGGAGGTGCCCAGGAAGAATGACAGACGCAGAAAGAGAAAGAGAACTGGACCAGGCCCACGGTAATGCATGGTCGTTTCCTGGTGCTGCTGCCCCTTCTGGAACGTACATAGGCAGCAGGCGTGTGGGAAATACGACATTTTATTATTACAAGGATGGGTCACGATACTGGTTTGAAGATGACTTTGACAGAGAAATGCGGGAAAAGCTGAATGAAAAGAAGCGCCGGGAGCGCCAGGAGCGGCAGCAGACCGGATATAACGGGAGGAAAAGAAGATGGTGACTATTATTGCAGCATTGCATGAAAAATGGTGGGTGAAGATGAAGGCGGGGGAAAAGCTGCTGGAAATCAGAAAGACCAGGCCGAAGGAGCCGGGGCCGTTCCGGGTCCTGGTGTATATAACTGGAACTGGGTGCATCTATGGGCAGTTTACTTGCCCTATTGTGTTGGATGTGAAGAACTATGAAGACATTGTGGAGAAAAGCAGGGTGCCACTGGATAAACTACATGAATATGGCGCAGGGAAGCCCCTGGCCGGGTGGGTGGTGCATGATGTTGTGGAGTATGTGACACCACACCCGCTGCCGCTTTACGGACTGACCAGGCCGCCCCAGTCATGGAGATATTACAGAGGGAACGAAGTGCCGGACCTTATGACAATCAATAACCTGGCTGGGGTGTGCGGTTATTTCTATAACGCAGAGTTTGAACCAGAAGCACCATGCGTTCTGAACAATGGGTATAATTGCAGGCATCCGGGGCAGCAGGAAGAATATGAAGGCGTGGGCTGCTGCTATCAGTGGTCATGTCCTCTGCAAAATGTCTGCCCGGCAGATGAAGAAGATTGCGAAAAGTACGGGGTTGACTTTGAAGAAAGTGAATTTGTGCTGGTGTACGGGGGTGAAGAAGATGGCACGGACAAAAATTGATGTACCAGTGGAAAAGCAATGCGGGTATACGTCTGTAATTGTATCTTACAGTACGGGAATTGACAGTACAGGGGCATTATACTGGGCAACACAGAACTTTGCACCAGAAAAAATATTCCTTCTGTATTGCGATACTGGGGCAGAATACAGCGTGAATGATGCAATTTTCTTCCGCACTGCAAAAATACTGGGGCTAAAACCTGTAATGTTGAAACCGGAAAAAGACTTCATGTATTTACTGCTGAATGAACGGTTGAAGTTCCCAGACATGAAGAACCGCTGGTGTACGGCATATTTAAAAACGGCACTCACTGACCACTGGATTAGGACACACAGAAATTTGCTGGGTGAAAAGTGTCTTTTCATATCCGGGGAACGCCGTGACGAAAGCCGGGGCCGTGCAAAGCTGCCAGAATGTGAATACCATTCCACAACGCTGAAAACAGAGAGAAAAGGGAAGTTTGAATGTCACTGGTTACGCCCTGTACTGGACTATGAAAAAGGCAAGATGTTTGAATGGGGGAAGACGCTGGGGCTGGATGACCACCCGTGTTATGAATATTGTGGGCGGTGTTCCTGCATGATGTGTGTTGTTGCGAAGAATGAACAGATAATGGAGAACATGAAACGGCATCCAGAGGAAATGAGGAAGTGGGTGGATGCGGAAATCAAGCTGGGATTTACCTGGAAGCATAAAACCAGCTTGCAAGAGTTATGGGAACAGTGCTTTGACATTGATGACGTGGTGGAAGAACAGGAGGAAAGCGAAAATGGAAGAAGTGATGTGCATACATCAATATTTTAATGACAAGACCGGGTGTGATGGTTGCGCAATGGGGATGATAGCATCATGCCAGACGTGCCAGAAGTTACCAGGCACGTGCTATAAGCCAGTAAAGACAGAGGATGAAGAACGGCAGCGGGAGCAGGAAGAAAACTTTATGATGATTTACCATGATATTGAAAGGCCGGGGGCTGCTGAATTGCTTAAATGGTTGCAGACAACGGATATTTTCACGGCCCCGGCAAGCACAAAGTTTCACGGAGCATACCCAGGCGGTCTTCTGGACCATATTTTGACGGTGTATTACCGGATGTTCCCGGAAGCACAGCAGGCGGGATATGACACCGAAACAATAGCCGTGGTGGCGCTGCTGCATGATGTATGCAAACTTAATGTTTACAAGGCAGCGGCAAAGGAAGGCGGCCTGTCATATGGTTACCATGATGATTTTCCGCTGGGCCATGGGGAAAAATCCGTGGTGCTGATTTTAAAGCACATGGAACTGACCGTGGAAGAAATGCTGGCTATTAACTGGCACATGGGGGCATTTGATAGCAGGGCAAGCACTGACAAACGAAGTCTGAATGACGTTTTTAACAGGCATAAACTGGCGGTGTTGCTTCACATAGCGGATATGCAGGCAACATTCCTGGATGATTGCAGGAAAGGCGGACACATCAATGGATAGAGAACAGGCGGCGGAGAAGTTAAAGAAAATCAAAGCACTGGCGGAACGTGGCGTGGGAGGGGAAAAAGAAACGGCCATGCGGATGTATCGTGAATTGATGGAGAAATACCAGATTGAAGAAGCGGAAGTGCTGGAAGATTATGTTTCACTTCATTGGTTCGGATATAAAACGGAATTAGAAGAAGATTTATTGACACAGATTTTTTATAAAGTAACTGGAAGTAGTTTATATCACCATTATACAGGTTCGTATAAACGAAGAAAGAAACGTGGTTGCGATTGTACGGAACTGGAAGCGGTGGAAATCAAGCTGCTATTTGATTTTTACAAAGAGGAATTAAAACGGGAACTGGAAGCGTTTATGCTGGCGTTCAGATACGGTAATAACCTATTCCCGGATAAAACCGCACGTTGCTATAAAAAATGTGACGGGCCGGACATAGAATGGAGTGACGAAGAAAGGCGGATGATGAAAAAGGCAGGAGCATACAGCATGTTCATGGATAAAAACAGGCCGCCCAGGGCGCTACTGGGAGAAATGGAGGAAGAAGACTGATGCAGCAGAAAAGAAGGACCGCAAGAAGCTGGTCCAGCATGAGAGGGAATGCCCAGGGGCACTTCCTGGAAGGATACATAAAAGGGGCGTGTGCTTTCTACAAAGACCAGGGGCGTGCGTGCGTGGAGCAGATACCAGAGCCGTTCCGGGTGACGGAAACGCACCGGGATGGCCGTTTCACTGGGAGGTTTACGGCAAACGCACAACCGGATTTTATGGGAGTGCTGCCGGGTGGCCGGGCAATCTGTTTTGAAGCGAAGTACACCGGACAAGAGAAAATGCAGCAATCAGTTGTCACAGAAACCCAGGCTGACACGCTGGAACGCTGGTGGATGACGGGCGCAAAAGCTGGGGTATGTATCAATATAGGTGATGTGTTCGCTTTCGTTCCCTGGGGCATCTGGCGCAGCATGAAGGCCATATATGGGCGAAAATACATGAAGGCAGAGGATGCAGAAACATTCCGGGTAAAGTTCAACGGCCATGTTCTCTTTCTGGACTATGAACATCCGGGAACCGTGGCAAACCTGGAAGCCCAGTTGTGGCAGCAGGATGAAGAACTAACGGGGGATGAAGGATGATAGACGAAGCGGCAAAAGGGGAAAATCTGGATGCATATGGAGATTTATACGGAATTGAGCGTAAACGGTTTATTATTTTCTTCTGGGAAACAGACAAAAGATACAGGAAGCGTATTATTTGCGAGTTGGAAAGGATGCGAAAAGAACTACCAAACCATGAAAGAAATCACATAGTATATGTGGTTGAAAAAGGTGATAATTTGTGGAATATTTCAAAAAGTTGGCTGGGGGTTGGAATGCGATATAAAGAAATTGCTAATTTAAACGGTATCGAAAAACCGGATTTTATATACCCTGGGCAGGTGTTAATATTGCCAGAAAGGTAGGAGTATGAAGGGAACAGACAAAATTTTAAAGCAGCATGTGCCATATTACAGCCAGATGAAAAAGGCGCTGCCTGCTTTACCCAGGGAAAAGAAAACGAAACCCAGGAAGAAAAAGGAATACAGGCTGACCAGTTGGAGCCAGAACGGCAGCAAGGCAGTATTGCGGGAGGGCGTAAGCGTGAACCAGGCTGCCAGAAAACTATATGCCTATGAAGAAACGGGGCTTACCCCGCAGGAAGTATTGAACCTTATGGAGCGGGAACGCAATCTGACCATAAGGGTTGAAAAGCTGGAAGGGTGGGAATGACGAATGGAACCGGAACGGTGTTTGATGTGTGGTGAAATCATACCGGAGGGGCAGCAGCTATGCAGCGGGTGCATGAATGAATATGGCATCATGCCTGCTGATGTGGAAGCGGCAGAGGAATTGCGGGATATTGCACAAGTATTGAATATAACAGCATCCACGGATAAAAACATTCAGTTATCCATGGAAGCTATTTTGAGGATAGCGGACAGATTGGAAAGGAGAAAGAACAGTGAAAGACTACAAACCGAAAGTGGTACTGGCAAGGCTGAAAACGGGAGGAAAGACGGTTGAGCAGATACGGGATGAATTAAAGGGCCAGGGCTTCACGTGGAACCAGTTTAAACACATGAAGGAAAGCTATGACCTATTTGACGGACTGGAACTGTATTTGTCGTTGTGGGCCTATGATGGGCACAGCGCATGGCATCTGTACAACTGGAAACAGGAAGATGATGAAAGGGTAATGAATGCCATATACCATGCTGAACAGTTTAACCCTTTCCCTGCATATTTGAAGGACTATGAAAAGTTTGTTGCTGACTGGAAGGCGGAAACATATGACCCAGGGTGTGTGTTCACACTTCCGCTGGATGCGGCGGAAGTGCTGCAAGTATTGCAGGAGGAGGAAAAACGACATTGACCATGAAAAAGTGCAGAAGGCAATCAACCAGGCAAAGGAAGAAGGTTACCAGCGCCGCAGGCGCAGGAGGGCATCAAAGAGAAGCCGCAACCGTCATAAAAGAAGATGAATACTATCTGGAAGCTGCATTGGAGGGAAGAAGGCCCAGTGAAATGATGAACGCAGGAATTATGGTTCCGTTGTGGTATTTGTCGTGGTGGCTGAATACATACGGTTGCAATAACTGGCGCAGAAGAAACACCCTTCCAATGATTAAAAGATATAAGGGAAGGAAGCTGGGGTGGACTTGATGGCAAAAAAGAAAAACCATAGGAAGTACAGGCCGAAAATGCAGCGGCAGCAGGCCAGACCAGAAAGCCCGATTGTGCAGCGGCTAAAGCTAATAAACCAGTTAGCACCACACGTGGCGGATGCAAGCTGCATTAAAGAGAGAATAGAGCAGAGGAAGGAGCGTGAAGGGAATGGAAGTGTTGGGAATGCTGGCAGCAGCAATATGGTGGTTCATTAAAGCGATGGCAATGATAGTTTTGTTAGGCGTTGCACTGGGGGTTGTTCTTCTGGTGCTGCTAGTTGCCAGGGAAGTTGCATGGGTGATTCGACAGGGGAATAAAGAAAAAATGGGAATGGAGGAAGACGAAGAATGAAAGAAGCAAGATTTGAAGCAGTATGCCCGGTGGAAATCGGTGACAAAGTGATTTTAGTTGATGGCAGCAGGATGGCAGCAGGGAACATTCCACAGGGAAGGTTATTTGTCTTTGAAGGACCGAAGGAACACACCATCACAGATATTGCGGCGGTTCACTATGTAAAATCTGGAACAGTGCAGTTCATGTATGAACTGGATGGAAATGGAAAGTACACCCATATAGAGTTTTAAAGTATATACTTACGCAAGTATACATATTTCACAAATATACTTGCGTAAGATTGTTTATTCTGCCGATTGCAAATATACTTGCGCAAGTATATAATGAAATCATCAAAGGAACACAGAATAAACGGAGGTAGAAGGATGGAGAAAAAAGAGTTTGATAAACTGGTGGGAATTGAAACTGACCCAAAGTGCTATGAAAGAATAGAATTTGTCTACATGAACAGTGACAAGTTTCAGACCAAACAGGAGATAGCAGAGTTTTACAAAGAAAAGGATATGAACGGTATTGAAGCAGAATACAGGGAGATTACAGAAGCCATATACCGTGATGAAGCATTTAAAATTTTTGTTTCAGATTTGGCATACTATGCCAGGGATTTAAACAGTCATATAAAGCAGCATTTAGCAGATACCATGCACCAGATATTCAGAGATAAAACGGTTGTGAAAATGCTTTCGGAGTATAGGGAACGGAGAGAAAAAGAATTTGACGAACTGACGAAGAAATTTGAATGGTCCGCCAGGTATGGGGAAAAACAAACGTGGGGCGCTTCCTGCTTAACACATTCAGACAGCTACAAAGAAGTTATTGCAGATATGACATACAATGAATGGTGGCATGAACACGCTGACGATTTTCAATAGATTACAGGCTGGGCCAGCGGCCAGACGGGCAGGAGGTTTTCAGATGAATGGTACATGGAAAGCGGATGAAATATTGCTGACGGATGCGGATATACAGAATATTAACAGCCAGGCCGGAAAACTGAAATGGCATGAGGATAAAAGCCAGAATTTCCGTGGGAACTGGACCCAGATGGTATTCAAGTTTGATAATTCTTCTTATTTGTTTCGGTTTGCTTCATACATGACATATAAAGGGTTTAAATCAAAAGTGCGTGAACTGGCCCGGATTATAGGGGCAAAGGAAGTCACGGTGGCAGAGGATGAAGGGCAGCAGGCTATTGGGTGTTTGAGTTATTGGAGTTGTGAACGGGATGTACTGGTGGTGCTATTCAGAACGGAAATAGAAGTGCCAGACGGGCAGCGCAGGCAATTTAATGTCTATGACCCCAGAGAACTTTTTAAATAAATACAAGGCTGGGCCAGCGGCCAGACGGGCAGGAGGTAGGAGCATGAAGGCAAAATGGAATATAACAAAATGGTGCAAGTCGATTACAGATAGCGGGGAAGATGAATACACCGGGCGTGATGTTGAGGGATGTGACCGCCGTTTCCGTCTTCTGGATGATGATGGGGTGGTTTACGCATATGGAAAAGCAAGCGAAGAAACCTTTGAACCTTTGAACGCTTACAAGTATGTATATGGTTGCACAGAAATTCAGTACAAAGACCCAAAAACAGGAAAGTATATAACGTTGTAGTAATTACCCGCACCGGAGGAACGAAGGCAGAAAGGTGGTACATATGAGCGAAAAGAAAATGCGGATATTGAGCATCATCAATTTAAAAGGTGGGGTGGCAAAGACCATCACCAGCGTTGTGTTTGCATATATCCTGGCCGTGGTATTTGGTTACCGGGTGTTGCTGGTGGACAATGACAAACAGGGTGACGCTTCCAGGCAGTTGCGCCGGAGAAGCACGGACCGAAAGGGCATTGAAGAAATCATGTTGAGCCGCAAGGCGGATATGAAAAGGATTATTCAGAAGACGGAATATGAAAACCTGGATATAATCACGGCAAATATGAAGCTGCTGAAAGCAAACCTGGAAGTTATGCTGGACCAGCAAAGACCGCAGCAGAACAGACTTGAAAAGGCCCTGGCATCCGTGGCCGGGGAATATGACTTCTGCATCATTGACAATGCGCCGGACATTAACATTTCAACAATCAATGCACTGGTGGCATCTGATGACGTTATTGTGCCGCTGGAAATTGATGACAATACAACGGAAGGGCTGCCGGAATTGGTGGAGCAAGTGGAGAACGTCAAAGAAGACCTAAACGAACATTTAACCTTCCGTGGTTGCCTGGTAACAAAATTTGACGGGCAGAACGAAGCACATGTGCAGGGGGAAGAATTATTGCGGGTCGGGGAATATCCGGTATTTGATAGTCACATACGGGTTTCAAAGAAGGTTTCTGAAAGCACATTCAACCGTGAACCTGTTTTCCTCTATTCAAGGCGTTCCGCAGCGTCAATGGATTATCTGAAAGCAGTAAAAGAATATCTGGAAATGTTGGGGATTATGTGACCGAATTGGGCACATGAAAGGAGGAAAAAAACATGGGGAAAACCCGCAGCGCATTTGATTTAAAGGAGTTATTAAACCAGCGTTCTAAGCGGCAGGAAGACCAGATGCAGCAGCCAGAGTATGCAGAGAAGATGGACATTATCACGCTGGATGCATTTGAACTTATACCATCCGAAGATAACTTTTACAGTACGGAAGAATTAGAAGGCTTAATGTTTACCATAGCATTGCTGGGAGTGCTGCAACCACTTCTGGTGATACCATGCGAAGGAGGGTACAGGATAAAGGCGGGGCACCGCCGCCGCCTGGCCTGCATGGCGCTGGTGGAAAAAGGACTGGAACAGTTTAGATATGTTCCGTGTGTTATCAAGAATGAGCAGGAGGACGGCGCAGCAACCATTCTGAACAGCACAGATGCAGGAGGAAAAGAGGAAAACGAACTTGATACCATCCTGGAACGTCTTACACTCATTATGGCAAATTCCTTCCGTGATAAATCGGACTGGGAGAAGATGGAAGAAGCGTTGCAGCAGGAAGCGTTGATTGAAGAACTAAGGAAAATTATCAAGGTAACGGGGCGGACCAGAACCATATTACGGGATATGACTGGCGGGAAGCTAAAGGAAGCCCAGATGGGCAGATACAAGAATATTAAAAACAACCTCTGCCCGGAACTGATGGAAGAATTTAAGGCGAAAAACATCAATGTTTCAGTGGCGAATGAAGTCGCTGGGTTGTCAAAGGAATACCAGCAGCAGGCGTTTTTGATATTACAGGGAAACGGTGCTTTGACGCTGCCGGATGTGAAAAAGCTGAAAGAGTTAGAAGACGCTGCAAAGCAGATGCCGGGGCAGATAGAATGGCCGGAACGGCAGCAGGAAGCCCAGGAAGACGGGGCAGAGGAAGAAGGCCAGGAAGATGACCAGGAGCCGGAGAAAGACCCACTGGAAGGCCATATGAACCAGCCGGAGGAAGACACGGCAGAGGAACAGGAAGAATTTGAACCAAAGCCGGAATATATCAATTCTTTGTGTTATTCATGCCTACATTACAGCACATGCCATGTGAAGACAGGAACCGTGAAGGAATGTGACACATATGTGAATAAGGCAGAAGCAGAGAAAACAGAGGAACAAAGGTATTCGGAAGAACAGGACCGCATTGACAGGGAAACGAAGAAAGAGTTGCAGCGGCAGCAGGATGAAGAACGTATGCAGCAGCTTCCGGGAGAAAGAAAACCGAAAATACATGTCATCCGCTTTCCTGCATCCCAGTGGGATGATGTTACACAAAACATTCAAACTTTTCTTCTGCTGAAGGATGACGGGTACAGGGTAGGGGATGAACTGAATATGCAGGAGTATAAAGGCGGTGAATTTACTGGTGGGGTTATAGATGCAGAAATCACGTACATGGTAAATGAACATTCTGGACTTGTGGAAGGTTTTTGCATTGCAGGGATTAAAGTATTGAGATATAGCAATTAGGAGGGAAAGAAGTGGAAGGGAAAGAGTGGAACCGGGAGGACCCGGAGTGCCAAGAAGCAATCAGAAAGAGAAAAAGGAACCGGGCGGCAAAAGCTGCCTGGGTTTCTTCAAAGAAAGCCGGAAAAGCCATTGTAAAGGCGTTGTGGTGGTCAATTATCATCATAACGGCATGTTACGGGCTGGGCAGAGGGATAGGACAGGGAATAACGGATAAATTAGTGGATAATGGGGAAATAACTATACTTACCATTTTTGAAAGTCCGAAGATTGAAGCCGTTGAGAATGTAGTGAATTAGAATTTCCGAAAGAAAGAAGGCGAAGTAATGGCTCTTAGTCCTACGATGATAAATGTTGTAGAACAAATGAAATCCCATGGAGAGCTGATAAGATATCCTGGAGGCTTTTGGTCTTGGCGAGGCGTAGAAATAAAGCATATGCAAGATTATGATGTGCCTGCTTGGTATTGTGATATAAAAACTCTTAGGGCATTGGGGAAAAGAGGGATTGTTAGCCTTGATGAAACTAAGAAAATTTGTAAGCTAAACTGAGACTTGATAGTACAGGAGGAATGAGAAAGTGAGAAAATACGCTGACATTATAACGGATTTAAAGGGCGGAAAAACCGTGGAATATGAAGAAGCAAGGCTGGCGGCCATTATGGCGGCAAACCTTTGTTTCTTTGCGAACCAGGATGTTGCCCAGCTTGTGAAAAGTCGTGACAATGGACTGGTGCAAAAGGTTATCCAGGAAAACAATAGAAAACGCAATTTTGCAGCCTGCAAGGTAACACCGGAAGAATGGCTGGGCCGGGAACATCCAGACAACCAGGATTATTTGAAACGGATTGAGGTTGAAGGGAAGCTGCTGGATGCCATTTTGAAACGACATAGCCGGGAACGCCGTGAAGCCATGCTGGATTACATAGCAGAGCATGACACGGAACTGCTTTACCTGGTAGAAGGGAAAGACCGGGAAGGTTTGGACAATTTTTTGAAGCATATGACGGAATATGTAGATTTATGTATGGCATAGCTGCAAGGGGCGGCAACTATGAACTTACAAGACTTCAAAGGGCAACGGTCCACCATAAACCGATTATGGAGGGAACGAAAATGGCGGCAACTGAAATGACCAAAGGTAAGGTAATAAAAATCCTTATGTATTACCGGAACATTGACAATGAAATAAAGATAAACAAGTGCATAGCGGATGACCTGGAAGAACAGTACAGTTCATTGGGGGCGATACCTATTGACGGGATGCCGAAGGCGCAGAACAATATTTCACGTGTCACGGAAAACATTGCATTAAATCTGCCGGATGGATTAAGCGCTGAAATTGCATCATACCGGGAGAAAATCAGCGAACTTCATAGGCTGAAAGCGGAGATTTTGAAGGAAGTTTCGTGCCTGGAATTTAAGCAGAAAAGTATTGTGATTGATTTTTATCTTTATGGTCTGAAATGGGAACAAGTAGCGGTACGGAACCATTACAGTGAAAGACAGTGCAAGAACATAAGGAACACAGCTTTGAAAAGCCTGGCCCCAAAATTCAGCGGCAATTCAGTGATAGTGAATTATCAACTGACGGCATGAAAAGATTGCCCGCTATTGCCCGTTTTTTCTGGTATAATATGGGTTGAAACAAGAGGTGGAAGAAACGCCTTTGAAGTCAGCCCATATGTAATAGGCTTTGAAACCAAAAATTTCAAAGCCTATTATTTTTTTGAGTTCCGAAAAGCCAGAAGCCGGAAAATAGAAAACAAACGAAAGGCGGTGACCGGATGGGAAGGCCCAGGAAGCCAGAACGTGACCAGGCATTAAAACAATACCTGGATAGTGATGGAAACATAAGCACAAAGGAACTGGCGGTGGCAGCAGGCGTGCCAGAAGCCAGGATAAGGAAATGGAAAAGTGAAGATAAGTGGGAAGAATGTCTGAAAAATAGGCCCAGGAAAAAAGGGGGGCAGCATGGGAATAAAAATGCTGCTGGAAAAACCCCGGCAAAAGAAGGCAACAGAAACGCCGTTACACATGGGGCATATGTGCAGCCGGGCTATGAGGACATAGACCAAGACAAGGCCCAGGAGATTAGGCAATTAAGGCAGGGGGATAGCCTGGCAAGAATGCTGGCTGAACTTCAACAACTGCTGGTGCGTGAAGCCTATCTGAATGGACTGTTAGAAGAATACAAGGCAGCAGATGCAGAGGGAAGATATTACCCGGATAAAGTGGTACATATGATAGTGCCTAAGACGGTGGAGGATATAGAGCAGGAAGACGCTATGGGAGTGGATGCAGGCCAGGCGGCAGACCCAGAAGGCCAGGGCAAAGAGAAGTTCAAGACAGCAATGAAGACTATTATTAAAGCCAGCCCATTTGATAGGACCATGAAGGTAGAAGGAGAACTGAATAGACTGAATGGCCGCATCATCAAGCTGCTGGACAGCATGAAGGCGTATGAGATAGAGGACAGACGCTTGAAGCTGGAAGAAAAGAAATATCAGCTTGCAAAACAGAAGGCAACAGGGGAATTTAACTTTGATGACCCGGAAGATGGCGGCGCAGAGGATATGGACCCGGAATTTCCAGAATGAAGGTAGGTTCTTTCGGCGCCGGAAAGAAGTGCGGGTACGGTGACGCCCAAAGCCTGGCTATTTATGAAAAATATTTTTTCACTTCCGGCTTGTGGGCCGGATAAAAAAAGGGGGTGTGCAAAAAGAAATGAAGCTGTATACAAGCGCTGCAATCGCAAGATGGCTGGACTTGACGGAACGCCGGGTGCGGCAGTTGCGTGATAAAAAAATCATAGAGGAAGCCAGGCCGGGGCTTTATAATCTTTTGGACACTCTGCATAGATATATTCATTATTTGCGTAAGGATGGCACGGACAACGAACTTGACATTGATTACAACACGGAGCGGGCCAGGCTGGTGAAGGCCAAAAGGGAAAAAGAAGAACTGGAACTGGAAATGCAGCGGCGGGAGGTTTTGAGGGCAGAGGATGTGGAACAGGTTATGACTGACATGTTATTGCGTTTCCGGTCAAAGTTGCGTTCCTTGCCCGTGAAATTAAGTCCAACGTTAGCGACAGAAACGGACCAGACGGAAATATTTATGATTTTGAAAAAGGCCACGGATGAAGCCCTGGAAGAACTGGCGGACTTTGACAAGACATTTGGGAAGGGGGCGGAAGAAGATGGACCAGCAGGCGAATAAGGTTTTCAGACGCATATTTGCCAGGCTGAAACCGCCGCCAGAAATGAATATGTCTGACTGGGCGGATGCATACAGACAATTATCACAGGGAGCTTCCGCCGAACCTGGAAGATGGCGGACAGAAAAGGCCCCGCATCAAAGGGAAATGATGAATGCCATATCAGATATTAAGATAAAAAAAGTTGTGGTCATGTCATCCGCACAGATAGGGAAGACGGAAGGGCCGATTTTAAACACAATCGGTTATTTCATGCATTATGACCCGGCCCCGGTTCTGGTGATGCAGCCCACAATCCAGATGGCGGAAGCGTTTTCAAAGGACCGTCTTTCTAAAATGCTGCAAGATACACCGATATTGTCCGGCCTGGTGAATGACAGGGCAAGGAATAGCGGGAATACCATATTGCAGAAGATATTCCCAGGCGGGCACATCACTATGGTAGGCGCAAACAGCCCTTCTTCCCTGGCATCCAGGCCCATTCAAATTCTGCTGGCGGATGAAGTGGACCGATACCCGGCCACGGCAGGAAGTGAAGGCGACCCGCTTTTCCTGGCATCCGAAAGGTTGACAACATTCTGGAATAGTAAAGAAGTATATGTGTCAACACCGACAATCAAAGACGCTTCCAGGATAGAAATAGAATATCTTCACAGTTCACGTGGGGAATGGAATGTGCCATGCCCGGAGTGTGGGGCGCTGCAACCGCTGGAATGGGGAAACATTGTGTTTGATAGGGATGATTTGACAGTTATCCATTACGCCTGCCGGGAATGTGGAACCATATCACCAGAAGCAGTATGGAAACGGAAATTTTCAGAAGGCAAGTACATCCATGAGGACCCGGAAAACCCAATAAAAGGGTTCCATCTGAACGCCCTGGGGTCCACGCTTGCAAAGTGGCAAGATATTGTTGAAAAGTTTCTTCTGGCAAATGATGAAAAGAAAAAAGGAAATATTGAACCGCTGAAAGCCTGGACTAATACAAAGATGGGCCAAACGTGGGAAGAAGAAGGCGAACAGGTAGAGGATGAAGAACTGATGAAGCGCCGGGAGCGTTACAACAGTGAAGTGCCGCCAGAAGTTATGTACTTGACAGCAGGAGTGGACACACAGGATGACAGACTGGAAATAGAGGTGGTAGGATGGGGGCCAGAGTTTGAAAGCTGGGGAATAAAATATGCCGTGCTTTACGGAGATACGAAGCTGAAACAGGTATGGACCGATTTGGACACATTTCTGATGCAGACATTCCACAAGCCGGATGGAAGTAAAATGAAGATTGCCTGTACATGCATTGACAGCGGCGGACACCGGACAAATGAGGTATACAAGTATTGCAAGCCACGCTTCAACCGCCGTATATTTGCCATAAAGGGCAGCAATGACAGCGCAGCGGCTTACATCCAGAAGCCGACAAAAAACAACCGGGAACAGGCATATTTGTTCACCCTGGGGGTGGACACAGGTAAATCACTGTTATTGCAACGTTTGAAGGTGACGGAAGAAGGGCCGGGATATTGTCATTTTCCGAAGGAAGAAGAAAAAGGCTATAATGAAACCTATTTCAAGGGATTAACAGCAGAAAAACAAGTCCTGGTATATAAAAAGGGCCGCCCATTCTTTGAATGGAGAATAAAAGACTATGAACACAAGAGAAATGAAGCCCTGGACTGCCGGAATTATGCATCTGCCGCCATTGAAATTCTGGGCGTACCGCTGAAAAAAGTTGGGAAACAGGAAACAATAAACACCCAGCAGGCCACTAAGGCCAGAAGGGGAAGAAGGAGAAGTGGAGGTATAAAAGTATAATATGACAGGAATAACACTGGAAATAGCAGAAAAGCATCTGGATGCCTGGCTGGAAGCAGAACTGGCCGTGACAACAAGCCAAAGCTATACAATAGGCAGCAGGACCCTAACACGGGCGAACCTGTCAGAAATCAGAAAACAGATTGAATACTGGCAGGGAAAAGTGAATGTCCTTCAAAATGCTGCAAACCGGAAGGGAAGAAACCGGACATACAGGATTGTACCACGTGATTTGTAGAATTATGTTGAAAAAATCAGAAAATATGGTATGATAAAGGCCGGGGGAAACCCCTGGGAAAGCCACAGCACTTGGCGGCACACCCTCTTTCACGGAGGGCAGCAGCCTTCCAGACGAAAGAAAGGAGGGTTGCCCAATGGTTACATATGCGGATTTATTCCAATTTTGTATATTCATTGTTGCCCTTGTTGGTCTGGTTTATCAGATTTTCAAGGACAAAAGAAAATAGCCGCCACATCTGACCATGTGACGGCTTTAAGTAATTAAAGCTAATACATTGTGAGGGTGAGCCGCTAGTGGCTTTCCCTTTTCTCTAATATAGCACACATCTAAAAGAAAATCAATAATCATCCCAGTAAAAAAAGATTGCCCGCCATTGCCCGGAAAAATGTGGTATTTTAGTAGCGTGGAAATAGGATAAGGCGTTCCGTATTATGCGGAGCGCTATTTTTATGCCCGAAGGAGGTGAACGGATGGGGATATTTTCAAGGGCGTTTGATGGAGTTGTGGAAGCCGTGGCCCCGCAGGCAGCGTTGAAACGGACAGAAGCAAGGCGGCGTATGGAAATACTAAACAGCGGTTATGGAAATTATGGGGCAAGCCTTCACAAGAAATCACTGGCCGGATGGCTTTCCCATGGTGGTTCCGCCCGTGAGGACATACAAGACAATCTGGACATATTGCGGGAGCGGTCCAGGGATTTATATATGGGGGTGCCGCTTGCAACTGGTGCCGTTAAAACTATGCGCACAAATGTGGTGGGCCGTGGGTTGCGGTTGAAACCAACACTTGACAGGGAAGTGCTGGGCCTGGAACCGGAAAAAGCACATACACTGGAAAGACAGATTGAACGGGAATGGGGATTGTGGGCCGACAGCCCGGATTGCGATATGGCCCGCATTGATAATTTTTATGAATTGCAGCAGCTTGCCTTTTTGTCCTGGCTTACTTCTGGTGATTGCCTGGCATTGCTGCCGACAAAGGCCAGAAAAAACCAGCCATATGACTTGCGGGTGCAGTTGGTAGAAGCGGACAGACTTTCAAGCCCTGGGGGATATGATACCCTTAACAATAAAATAATTGGTGGAGTGGAAACGGATGAAGATGGGGAAGTGATTGCGTATCACTTTTCAAAACATCATCCGTTATCTTATGCCAATGAACCTATGGAGTGGGTAAGGGTTCCGGCATATGGGGAAAAGACGGGCCGCCGTAACGTCATCCATATTATGAACCGGGAAAGGATTGACCAGCGCAGGGGCGTTCCGTTCCTGGCCCCGGTCATTGAAGCACTGAAACAACTGGGGCGCTATACGGATGCAGAACTGGTGGCAGCAGTGGTCAACGGCCTTTTCACGGTCTTCATTGAAAAAGAGGGGCCAGGTGACGGGCCTCCTATTGGTGCTGGCATTGATGAAGAAGAACAGGTGGACAGTGAGGATGATAATACAATCGAACTGGCCCCAGGTTCCGTGATTGACTTGAACGAAGGGGAAAAGGCAAATACATCCACGCCAGGGCGGCCAAACGCAAATTTCAGCGGGTTTGTGGAAGCCATATGCAGGCAGATAGGGGCGGCGCTTGAAATACCATATGAACTACTGCTGAAATGCTTCAACAGCAGCTATTCCGCCAGCCGTGGCGCACTAGAAGAAGCCTGGAAGATGTTTAAAATGTACCGGGAATGGTTATCCAGGGATTTTTGCCAGTCTATCTATGAAGAATGGATGGCAGAAGCGGTGGCAAAAGGAAGGATAAAGGCACCAGGTTTCTTTTCTGACCCATTACGCCGGAAGGCATACTGCAAGGCGGAGTGGAACGGCCCGGCCAGGGGCATCCTTAATCCGGTGCAGGAAGTCAATGCAGCGGTTACAAGGGTCAACAACGGATTTTCCACAAGGCAAGGTGAAACCATGGAAATGACAGGAACGGACTACTATGCCAATGTTGACCAGTTAAAACAGGAAGAATTGAAAATGAAAGAGGTGAAGGAGATTGCCAACAGCAGCACAGGGCAGCCAGAAGGCCAGCAGTTCAATGGAAAATAAGTTCTGGAACTTTATACCAGGAACAGCAACAAGCCCGCCAGAATTGCTTTTATATGGCGCTATCAGCAGCGCACAAAGCTGGTGGGAAGACAGGGTGACCCCGGCGCAGTTCAATAAAGAACTGGCGGACCTGGGGGATGCCACAGAAATTGTGGTGCGTATCAACAGCGGCGGCGGTGATGTGTTTGCCGCAAATGCTATCTATACCAGGTTGCGTGACCACCAGGCAAAAATCACGGTAAAGATTGATGGGTGGGCGGCATCCGCTGCCACAATCATTGCCATGGCCGGGGATAACATCAAGATTGCCAGGAATGGCGTGTTTATGATACATGACCCGGCAATGACGGTGTGGGATACATACCGGGCAGAGGACTTCCGAAAAATGGCGGATGAACTGGAAGTTATCAAACAGAGCATTGTCAACACTTACGCTATGAAAACCGGAAAAGATGAAAAGGAAATTGCGGACCTTATGGCGGAAGAAAAGTGGTGGACTGGTGATGATGCCGTGGGGAATGGATTTTGTGATGAATTGATGTTTGAAGATGCCAAAGCAGTTGTGGAAAATTCAAAGAAAGTCATTGTCAATTCCGTGGCCCTGGATGTGTCTGCCTACAAGACATTGCCAACAGCAGTATTTGACGGCCCGAAAAATCCGGGTGGTCCAAAAAATAATATGGAAAAACCAAAGGAGGAAGAAACCATGGAACCTAAAAACACAATCGCAACGGTGGAAGCGCTGGCGGCGGCATACCCGGATTTGGTGAACAGCATTAAGGATGCAGCAGCAAAAAACGAACGGGAGCGCATCAAAGGAATTATGGACAGCACACTTGATGGGTATGAAGACGTTGCAAAAGACGCAATGTTTGAAAATCCCATCAATGCCGGAGATTTTGCACTGAAAATCACAGCAGCAGAACGACAGGCAAAGTCTGTCTTCCTGGATGGCCGGGAAGAAGATGCCAAAGCAGCGGCAGGCGTGGTTCCTACAGCCAGCGAAAAAGGCGGGGAAACCATGAATATTTTCGACAAAGCCATTGCCGAAGTATTATAAGCGAAAGAAGGAGGTAAGGACATGGCAGATTTAGTTGAAAGACTGGGTGAATATTCACCGAAAATGGTATTTGCGGGAGAGTTCCCAATGTTGACAGATACAGGAACCGCAGGGGAAGCAGTGAACCAGTGGGATATTATCATGCTGGATGCCGCAACGGGCAACGTGAAGCGGGCCACTACAGCCGGAATTGATACAGTGGTGGGGATTGCGGCCACGGCAGCAGCTAAAAATGACCCGGTTGTGTATTACATGACGGGTGAGTTTTTTACAGATGCAATCGGAATGAATGATATTGAAGAAGCAACGGCAAAGGCAGCTTTGAGAAAGCTGTCTATTTTTTTAAGATAAGGGAGGAAAACGAAAATGCCTAACACAGTAAGTATTTACGAACCACGCACCATGATGGGAGTTATCAACAAACTTCCGCCAGTCCATACATTTTTCAGAAGCACTTTCTTCTCGCATGAAAAAACATTTGTGACAGAGAAAGTGGATGTGGATTATAAGAAAGGGTCAAGAAAGATGGCCCCATTTGTCAGCCGCATTGTGGGTGGGCAGATTGTGCCGAACACGGGTTACAATACAGAAACGTACACACCGCCGCTTATTGCGCCGGATAAAATTACCACGATTGATGACATTTTGAAACGGCAGGCGGGGGAAAATCCGTATTCCGGCAGGACCCCGGCACAAAGGGCTGTCATTAAGATGGCAGAGGACTTCAAAGAATTGCGGGAAATGATTACCCGCCGTGAAGAATGGATGTGCGCCCAGACCATGTTGACAGGCAAGGTTGAAGTTGTCGGAAAGGGCGTACATGATGTGATTGATTTTGGGTTTACGAACCGGGAAGACATAAGCACAGATGCAAAGAAGAAGTGGAAAGGCGGAACGGCCCAGACAAAATATGAGGATTTAAAACGCTGGCATGAACATGTACAGAAGACGGGCTTCACTAACTGCAATGTGTGCATCATGGCATCTGATGTGGCAACGGAGTTCATCAAAGATAAAGAAATCCAGGCCATGCTGGATGTGAAGAATTACGAACTGGCAGTGATTAAGCCGACACAGAAGGAAAACAATACAACCTATCTCGGAACCATACATGAACTGGGCCTGGACCTTTACAAGTACAATGAATGGTATCTGGATGACTTCACAGACCCGACAAATCCGGAGGATAAACCAATGGTTCCAGATGGAACACTTGTAATGGCAAGCACTTCCGCACAGTATTCCATGTATTACGGTGCCATTACCATTCTGAACCAGAAGACGGAAGAATTTGTGACCGCAGAGGGTAAATATCTGCCGGACACATTCATTAAGAAACGCCCGGACAGACGTTTTCTTTCCATGCTGTCAGCCCCAATTCCGGTGCCGCATGAAGTAGATAGCTGGTTTGTGGCAAAGGTAATGTGATGGACTTCAAAGCACAGATTGCAAAGGATATGGCCGTTTTCAATAATACCAGTGAATTTGCAACGGTAACAAACTTATGGTATGAAGGGGAACAATATACCGTGCCCGTTATCTTTGACCATGAAGCAGCGGTGGAACGCCAGAAGCCGGATGCAGACCATGCACAAGGCATCAACAGCGTGGAGGTGCTGGCTTATATTGTTTTCAGTGATTTGGGTTTTATCCCAAAGAGAAATAGGGAACTGGAAGTTGAGGTGGCAGGCGCTATGAAGGTATATACAATCAACAAAGCGGACCATGAGGACGGGGAAATTATTCTGGAACTGGGGGCGCTGGAAGAATGATTGAAATAACATCTGAAACCATTGAACGGGTGCAAGCCGTGCTGGCCGGAGTACCTAAAGGGGCAGAACGGGCGCTGTCAAACGCAATGAACCGTGGACTTTCCAGGGTGAAGACAACGGCCATGTCGAATGTAAAGCGTGTATATGCAGTTCAAAGCAGCGCATTATCCGCAGCAACAAACACAAAGATACAGAAGGCCAGCACGGGAAACCTGGCTGGCTTTGTTTCTTTTTCTGGCTGCAAGATACCGTTATACAAGTTCAAGGTTACACCGAAACAGCCAGGAACCGGGAAGACGGTAAGGGCGGCAGTTATGAAGGGCGGTGGAACTGCATTTGAAGACGCTTTCATTGTAGGCATGGGAAGCGGGCATCTGGGAGTGTTTGAGAGAACAGGAAGGCCCAGGCTGCCGATAGAAGAATTTATGGCGTTATCCGCAGCACAGATGGTGGGCAATGAAGGCGTTATCACAGAGGTGGAGCAGCAGGCGCAACAGCTTGTGGAAGAACGCCTGGACCATGAAATTGAACGGCTTTTGAGCCAGTACGGAGGTTAGGAAGATGACACCTGTTATTTTATTGGACCGCCTGGCGGAATTTGTCGAAGAAGTTACAAAAAATATTGTGCTGCAAGTACGTGTGGACCGGAACAGTAAGGAAAATAAGGAACGCCCGCCGCATGTGTACAAAATGCAGCTTCCGAAAAAAGATGATGGAATACAGAAGGTTCCATATATCCTTCTGCAAGTTCTGACGGGAAAGGATGACAAAAAGGAACGGGAGCCGGAGGAAAGCACGTGCCAGGTACGCATCATAGTTGCCACGTATTCCGAAGATGGAGGGGTGGGCGCATATGATGTTCTGAACGTGATTACACGAATTAGAAGCGAACTGAAAAAAACAGGGGTCCTGGCGAAACAATTTGTTTTGACTGACCCGCTGGAATACATCATTTACCCGGAGAATAAGGACCCGTACTATATTGGGGAAATGATGACAAACTGGTCAATGCCAACAATTAAACAGGAGGTTGAAGAAATATGGCTACAGTAAGCACGAAAACGGCGGCAGGAGCCGCAAAAACAAGCAAGGCGGAAAATACTACCAGTGAAACAGAAAAAGCCATAGAAACGGCAAATACAGCGCTGGAAGAAGTGGTGAAACTGGTGTATGTTGGGCCGACATTGCCGAATGGGCAGTTGAAGCAGAACAGCATTTTTGAAGGAACTGAAAAAGAGATAAAAGAAGAACTTAAAAAGGTTCTGGAAAAATATCCGCTGGCGGAAAAAATGCTGGTTCCGGTCAGAAAGTTGGCAGAAGCCAAAAGAAAAGCCGGAACTGCTGGAAACATTATGAATAAATGGTATGCGGACATTGCATCCGGCATGGAAAAAGAATTTAAGGAGGAATAAGGAATGGCATCTATTACACATGGCGTTACAGCGTCAAGGAAAAGCACAAGCGTTTCCACGCCTGCCACAGTGGAAAGCGGCGTTCACTTTGTTGTAGGAACGGCCCCTGTACATATGGTGGGCGGAAAAGTAAATGAAGTCATCATGGCAAACACCTATGAAGATGCAGTGCAGCAGCTTGGGTATTCTGATGACTGGAAAAAATACAGCCTTTGTGAAGAAATTTACACGGCCTTCATGCTTTATAAAGTGGGGCCTGTCTTCCTGGTGAACGTATTGGACCCCAAAAAACATAAAGCAGAGGTGGGAGAAAAACAGCTTGATGTAACGGCGGATAACCAGGTGATTTTGCCGCTGGAAGCAATAGCAGACAGCGTAAAAGTGACGGGGAAAGAAGCTGGAACGGATTTTGAAGTGTTCTACACGGACACGAATTGCATTGTGGAATTTGTGGAAGCAACAGCGGGTAAAGTGGCTATATCATATAACCAGATTGACCCGGCACAGGTGCAGAATGATGATATTATCGGGGGTTATAGTGTAAGCACACATAAAACAACCGGGCTGGAATTGATTGATAGTGTTTTCCCGAAGTATACGATTGTGCCGGATATTATTTTGTGTCCGAATTGGTCACATGATGCAGAGGTGGCGGCGGTCATGTCTGCCAAAGCGGAAAACATCAACGCTGTATTTGAAGCCATGGCAATATTGGACATTGACAGCGCCGGGGAAGATGGTGTGAAGTGGTATACAGAAGCACCGAACTGGAAGAAAAAGAGGAATTTCACAAAAGACAATGAAATTGTCTGCTGGCCAAAAGTGAAGCTGGGGGAAAAAGTGTTTAATCTTTCCACACAGCTTGCGGGAAGCATGACAGAAACAGACAGCAAAGAAGACCTGGGCGGGGGTACACCATGCGAAAGTGCATCAAATAAGAGTTTACAGGCGGATGGCGCTTGCCTGGCAGATAAAACGGAAGTGCTGCTGGACCCGGAAAAGGGAAGTTATTTGAATGACAATGGCATTGTAACGGTGCTGAATTTCTTCAATGGCTTTGTAAGCTGGGGGAACTATACCGCAGCTTTCCCCAGCAGCACGGACCCGGTAGAATATTTCTATTGTATCAACCGCATGTTCAAGTGGGTGGGAAAGACAGCAATTCTTTCCTACTGGTCACACACAGACAGAAAAATGGTTAGACGGCTTTTAGATGCCATTTTGCAGGGGGTAAATGACTGGCTGAACGGGCTGACGGCAGAAGAAAGAATACTGGGCGGGCGTGTAGAAATGAGAGAGGAAGAAAACTCTTTAACGGCTTTGATGGCCGGGAGGGTAAAATTCCACATCTTTATTACGCCGCCTTCACCATTACAGGAAATGGAATTTGTCATTGAATATGATGTTTCCTACCTGACTTCACTGTTAGTAGCATAAGGAGGAAAAAAGATGGGAAAAATTGATGAACTTATTGTGAATTTTGCGTTGTATGAAGACGCAACGGAGTATTTGGGAATGGCAGAAGTGACTTTCCCGGAAATCTCAAACCTGGCGGAAGAAATCAACGGGGCTGGGATTGCGGGAAATGTGGAAGCCGTGGTGATTGGTCATCTGGAAGCAATGACAACCACGTTGACATTCCGAACCGTGACAGCAGCGGCAGTAAAGTTGAATGAACCACGTGTGCATAACATTGATTGCCGTGTGGCGCAGCAGAATTATAACACCAGGACGGCACAGACCAGCACAAGTTCCGTGAAACATATTTTGAAGTTGTTTCCGAAGAAATTTGCACCCGGAAAAGCTGCCATTGCATCCACGGCGGATGCAAGCGGAGAATATGCAACAAGGTATTATGCAATGTATCTGGATGGGAAAAAAGTGGTTGAAGTTGACCCGTTGAATTTCATCTATATGGTCAACGGGAAAGATTACCTGGCAGATGTCAGAAAAGCGTTAGGAAAATAATAAACAATATGCAGGAAACCAGCGGGAAACCGCTGGTTTTTTCCTGCCCTATTCTAATTACAGGAGGAAAGAAGAATGGAGAATAAGAACGTAAACACAACAGGAATGCAGGAAGCAGACGCAGCAGAGGAACAGGAAATGGAAATGCAGCAGGCACAGGCCAGCGGAACCGTGGATTTTAACAAAAAGAAGGAGGAAAAGCAGGCCAGCTTGAACTATACCCATAAATTTATTAAGCCCGTCACCATTATGGGGAAACAGTACAGTTCTATGACCTTCTATTACGAAAATTTGACTGGTGATGACCTGGAAGCAATCGAAGCGGAAATGCAGGCACAGAACCTTTATGCATTATCCCCGGAAATTTCCGGTGCCTTCCAGTCCAGACTTGCGGCCAGAGCGGCGGGTGTGGCATCTGATGAAATCAGACACCTTCCCATGAAAGATTATATGAAGATTAAGAACAGCGCACGGGATTTTTTGCTGTCATTAAACTAGGAAAAATCGAAGATGTGCCAGGCTTCATAAGGAAGCAGGCATTTAGACTGGCAAGGGCTTCACACACGCCCGTGCCCTATTGGATGGGCCTAACACTTACGGCATTGTTCCGCTGGATAGACAGCGCCAATGAAATAGTGGCAGAGGACAAAAAAGCATCCCAGGGCACGAAGTAGGGGAGGTGAAAGAACTTGGCAGGGTCGCAAAAGGAATTTGAACTGCTTTTCAAGCTGCAAGCATCCCTGGGCGGAAATTTCAATGGGGTTTTTAAATCGGCCATTGACACCCAGAATAAATTGTCTAACAGCATGAAGACGGTAAATTCCATCCAGTCAAAAGTTGACGGCTACACGAAAGCCAGTGACGCTATTTCAAAGAATAAGGCGAAACTTACACAACTGAACGCAGAGCATGACAGGCTGCAAAAGGAACTGAACGAAACCGCCGAAAAGAAAAAAGCGTTACAACGTGCTATGCAGACCGCCGAAACGCAAGGGAATATTGAAGAATATAAACGGCTTCAAACTGAACTGAACGCAACGGACCGGGAATATAGCAGGCTGAATGAGAAGTTAAAAGGGAATAAAAACCAGATACAACAGACCACTGCCAAAATAGAAGAACAGACAGGAAAATTGAATGGCCTGGAAGGTGAGTTGCGGGCGGCTGGGGTGAACACGGATAACCTGGAAGGGGCAAACACCAGGTTACAGCGGTCCTATGACCGTTTAAAGTCATCACAGCAAAACTTGCAGCGCATCAATGAACAGCAGGCCAAAGTAAAAGAAAGCATTTCTGCCACTAAAACGCAATTACTGGGAACAGTGGGCGTTATCGGTGCCGTTGCGGCTGCCGTATATGCTGGACCAGTGCAGGCAGCCGTGAAGTATGAAAGTTCCATGGCAAAGGTGGCAACCATAGCTGATTTGAAGGCGGTTCCACTGGAACAACTTTCCAGTGAAATCATGCAGCTTTCCAATACCACGGGAATTGCGTCATCTGCCATAGCGGAGGACGTATATAATGCCATTTCTGCCGGGCAGAAGACCGGGGATGCCGTCAATTTTGTGGCTAATTCAACGAAGCTGGCGAAAGCCGGATTTGCGGAGAGTTCGCAAACGCTGGATGTATTGACCACCATCTTAAATGCATACGGCATGGAAGCGTCAAAGGTTTCCACGGTTTCTGATATGCTGGTGCAGACCCAGAACAAAGGTAAAGTCACAGTAGGTGAGTTGTCATCTGTTATGGGTAAAATCATACCCACGGCAAATGCAAACAATGTGGCACTGGAACAGTTGTGCGCTGGATATGCCATAATGACCAGCAAGGGTATTGCTGCCGCCGAAACAACCACCTACATGAACAGCATGTTGAACGAACTTTCAAAGTCCGGCACAACGGCTGATAAGACATTGCGGGCGGCTACTGGGTCCAGCTTTAAAGAATTGATGGCAAGCGGGAAAAGCCTGGGTGAAGTCCTGGACATTCTGCAACAGCAGGCCCAGAACAGCGGTAAAACCATCAATGATATGTTTGGTTCGGCAGAAGCCGGAAAAGCTGCCGTTTCCCTGCTTTCTGACGGCGTGGATGGCTTCAATGAACAGGTACAGGGAATGGTTGACAGTGCGGGCGCAACACAGGCCGCATTTGATACCGTGGCAGCCAGCACAGAAGAAAAAATGGCAAAGGCAAAGAACAGCATTGCGAACCTGGGAATTGTTCTAGGACAGAACCTATTGCCTATTGTCGGAACTATTGCGGATAAGCTGGCCGGGGTGGTCACGAAGGTTTCAGAATTTGCGCAGGCAAACCCTAAACTGGTGCAGACTGTTTTAAAAGTGGCAGGAGCGCTGGCGGGATTGAAGGTTGCAAGCCTTGTGGGTAAGCTGGGATTCCTAGAAATTAAAAACAGCGTGTTAGGCGTGAAGAAGGTATTTGCCATTTTCGGGGCAAATGCAGCAGAAGTAAGCGCCGCAGGGGTTGACCTGGGAAGTAAACTAAGGGCAGCAGGAAAGGGGATAACCGGGTATTTTTCAAGCGTGGGAAGCGCCCTGGGCGGCGTGGGGAAATCGTTTGGGAAAATATTTAGTTCAATCCTTGCACCGATAGGAAATATCGGTAAAACCATAGGAACGAAGCTGCTTTCTGGAATTACTGGGCCGCTGGGAGCCATTACCGGGAAATTGGGTGGATTTGGCGCAACCATACTGACGAAGATTGCTTCACCGTTTAAAGCGGTAGGCGGAATTATCGGTGGGGCGCTCGGAAATGTTGGCAGCATTATAGCTGCTTCACCTATTGGAAAGATAGGGTCAATTATTGGAAAAAGCCTTTCTGGAATAGGTTCATATTTTGCGCCGATAGGAAAGGCAATAAGCGGAGTATTTGCGCCACTTGGAAAGCTGGGGTCCTCTTTGCTGGGGCCGTTCAGCGGGATTGTGGGTAAGATACTTCCGATTGTGGGTGTTATCACCACAGTTATTACAGTTGTAAAGCTATTAAAAGACCACTTTGAAGAAATCCGGGAAGCAGTAGGGCGGATTTTCGGAGAAAAGGGCCTGGAAGTCTTTGACAAGATTGTTGCGACAATTACCAGTGTTGGGGATGCAATCAAGAATGTATTTTCTGATGGGAATATCGGTATTGCACGTGACAAGATACAGGAGATTTTCGGAGAAAAAGGCGTTGCGGTATTTGATACCTTTATGAATATTGTTGGCAGCGTCAAAGACACCATAGGAACACTGGTGAATTTTATCACGGCAAATGTGGTTCCGGTGGTGGAACAGGTATTGCAAGTGCTGGTAAACACGGTTATACCTGGCATCATCAATGGAATACAGGCAGCAGCGCCAGTGGTGATGCAAATATTCCAGTCTATTGCTGATTTTATCGGGGGTATTATACCGATTATAGGCAGTTTCATTGCTGGAATTATGCCGATTATCAGTGAAGTTATAACGTTCATACAAACATATGTACTGCCGATTGTGCAGGAAGTGTTCAATTTTATTGTAACAACGGTCCTGCCGTTCATTGTGCAAGGAATACAGGAACTAGGTTCCATCATCACATCTGTATTGAGCGCAGTTCTTCCAGTGGTCCAGACGGTATTTCAGACCATATGGAGCATTATACAGCCAATTTTGCAGCAGATACTTTCAACGGTTCAAGCCGTGCTGCCCAGTGTGCTTTCTGTATTCCGAACTGTTTTTCAAACAATCATGTCAATCATCCAGTCAGTAAGCCAGGTTTTTTCTGGGTTGATACAGTTTATACAGGGTGTATTTTCTGGAAATTGGTCGCAGGCATGGAACGGGATTAAAAATATTTTTCAAGGCGCTTGGGATGGCCTAACATCCATAGTGAAGGGCGTTATCAATGGCATTATAGGCATTATTAACGGTGCCATTTCGGCGCTGAACAGCATTAAAATTCCTGACTGGGTGCCGGGAGTGGGAGGAAAGGGCATCAATATCCCAACACTGCCGACTTTTGCGAAAGGTACACGTAACACGCCAGACACGTTTATTGCTGGCGAAGAAGGGCCGGAGTTAATCACAAACGCCCCTGGAAGGGTTGTTTATACCGCAGAGCAGACAAAGGATATTATGCAGCGGCAGCAGCAGGCCAGAACGGCCATGGAAGCAACCAGGGCGGCCCAGGATGTGCAGAATGTAAGCACAGTAAACAACAATCAGTTACAGAACTATTATAACAGCGTGCGGAACGAAACAACGGAAGTTGAACCGCCACAGGTTCCGTATGGGATGGGCGGCGGAAACACTTATGTCACAATCAATAATAATCCGACAGTGGTTGTTGAAGGTGACCAGCCGGAGGACCTGGAAGAAACGCTGCAAAGAAACAATGAAGATTTATTGCGTAAGGTGGAAGACCTTATGGATAAAAAAGCGGATGACGAAAGGCGTATGCAATATGATTAAACAGTATACAACTATCAGCGGAGATATGTGGGATAAGATAGCCTATGAACAAATGGGAAGTGTCCTGCATCTGGATAAGCTGCTGAAAGCAAACGTCAAACACGCTGCAACAATCGTTTTCCCTGCTGGGGTGGTTTTGACCATCCCAGAGGTGGAAGACGAAGTGGATATGCAGTTGCCGCCATGGAAAAGGGGGCTGCTGGATTGAGTGATGCAAGGCGTGTGGAATTGCGGCTGAAGTTTAAAAATGTGGATGTGCCGGAAAACCTGGTGAAGCATCTTCTGTCAGCATCCTACACCGATAATGAAGAAGATAACACGGATGATTTTCAGATGACATATGATGACCGGGAACGGAATGTGAACGGTAGCTGGCTGGATGTGAAACCCACTGTTATAAAGAGCAATCAAACAGTGACCAAAACGGTCACAAAACAAGAGGTTATCAATTATGTGGTAGTGCGTGGTGATACATTATGGGCCATTGCTTCACGGTATTTGGGAAGCGGCACAAAATACCCGCGGATTGCGCAGGAAAATAACATTCCTAACCCTAATTTGATTTATCCGGGCCAGGTTTTCAAAATAACTACTGGTGGAGCGGTAAACACCACGGTTACGGAAACGAAAGAGGTTATCACAAAAGGGGCCGAACCTAAGACCGTGGAAGTTGCCATTGTGCAAAAAAACTGGAATGACACCGGAAAAGATGCCATGCTGGATTGTGGAACTTTTGAAATAGACAGTGTGGATGTGAGCGGGCCGCCGTGGAAATGCACTTTGAAATCCACATCTATTCCCTATACATCCACCTTACGAATACAAAAGAAATCAAGGAACTGGGAAAAGATAAGTCTGAAAGCCATTGCGGACCAGATAGCCAAAGAAGCGGGGATGAAACTTCTTTATGAAAGTTCAGACAATCCGCAATATGATAAAAAAGAACAGGTGCAGCAATCGGATATCCGGTTTTTGCAGGACCTTTGTCATGCTGCCGGGAAAGCGCTGAAAGTTACCAAAATGACAGTGGTTATATTTGACAAAGCAGAATATGACGGCAAACCAGTGGTGAAAACTATTGCTTATGGAAGCAGTGATATTATTTCGTTCAAGCTGGGAACGAAGTTGACGGATGCAGCATACACAAGCTGCCACGTATCTTATACAGACAGTGATAAGAAACAGACCATTGAATATACATACACGCCAGATAGCAGCGTGGGAACGGGGCAAGTCCTGGAAGTTAATGAAAGGGTTGCCAGCACAGAAGATGCAAAGAAACTGGCAATGAAGCGGTTGCGGGAAAAAAATGCCCAGGAATTTACTGCCAGTTTCAAGATGGTGGGGGATGTTCAACTGGTGGCGGGGATTACTGTTAAATTAAAAGGCTTCCAGCAGTTCGATAAAAAGTATAAGGTAACCAGCGCAAGCCATACCCTAACAGGAGGGTATACAACGGATATTAAACTGGAACAGGTATTGGAGGGATATTGATTGAGGGCGGAGGAAGAAAGCGTTATAAACGTTCTAAAGAAGATAATCAGAGTGGGTACGGTACAAACCTATTACCCGGATAAAAATGCCGCCAGGGTCAAATTTGATGACAAGGGCGGCATAATTTCTGCCCCATTAAAAGTGATACGCCGCCCCAGAAGCATTGTACCTGGGAGAAGTGACCAGGAAGGCGGAAAAACGGCAATAGCAGAAGGACACAGCCATGCAGCATATGTGACAGACTGGGTTCCACAAGTCAATGATATGGTTGTATGCATCTATGTGCCGGGTGGTGACGGTGACGGCTTTATTTTAGGGAAGGTGATGTAATGGGGAAGATAGGCAGTTTCGGAAATCTGGCTTTTTCTGTTTCTGACAAAACGGTGAAAACCTTTGACGGAATGAGCTGGAAAGTCAGCGCAAAGTATGCCACGCATGACCGACATTTAAAAGAAGACCTATTGGAATTTTTAGGGCCGGAGCCGGGAAGCATTTCCTTCTCCATGAAGTTCAGTGTATTTCTTGGAACAAACCCGTTGAAGGAAGTCAAGAAACTTCAAACCATGGTTAGGAATGGGCAGGCGGAACGCCTGGTGCTGGGCGGACAGGTTTACGGCACATACAAATGGGTATGTACAGATGTTTCAACCGATTTGGAAATATTTGATAATAAGGGGAATTGCTGGGCAGCCAAAGTAAAAGTCACATTAAAAGAATACCCAAAGAGGTGATGATATTGGAAGTGATAAAAGGCGATGGGAAACTTTTGGAAAATATAGACCTTGCACCAGCAAATGTGCATCAAGAAGTTTTACAGAATGTTGCCATAATACTTGATACGGTACAACAATCGTGCCCTATGTTGCGGGAACTGGGAATACCGGGCGCTTTTTATGGCAGGCCAATAAATGTTATGGAAAACCTGGCGGTCGGAACGGTTTATGACCAGATAGAAAAGTATGAACCACGGGCGGTAATATCGGAAGTGAGATTTGAAACAGACCATTTGACGGGAAAACTTATTGTTGTGGTTGAGTTGGAAGGGGTGAAGGAAAATGGATAGCCGGACATACCCGGATATTGAATTTTTGGAAACGGATGCAGAAATTATTGAAAACAATATGATTGCACTTTATGAGTTGATGACGGGCCGGAAAGTTTATCCTGCTTCCCCGGAACGTCTTTTTATTGCCTGGTGTTCCAGCATAGTTATACAACAACGGGTACTGATAAATGATACAGCAAAAAAGAACGTGCCCAGATATGCAGAAGGGGAATACCTGGACAGCCTGGCGGAGTTATTCAAAGATATTAAGCGCCTGGAAGCAAGCCCGGCAACGGCAACATTCCGTTGCTATATTTCTGCCGCACAGCCGCAAAGCATCATCATAAAAAAGGGCACAAGGATAACGTTTGATGGGTCCATCACCTTTGAAACAACGGAAGACTTGGAAATTCCGGCAGGAAGCCTTTATGGTGATGTACATGGGCAATGCCAGACAGCAGGAACCGTGGGGAATGACCTGGCAGCAGGCCAGGTGAAAGAAATTGTGGATGCATATGACTATTTCTTGAAAGTGGAGAATATCACAAAGACCACGGGAGGGGCGGAGCAGGAGAACGACACGCAATATTATGAACGTATGCGGGAAAGCATGGAAAGTTTTTCCACAGCAGGACCCGTGAACGGGTATGCGTATTTTGCAAAGTCTACCAGCGTGGCGATTGCGGATGTTGCGGCCACTACCCCGGAACCTGGCGTGGTGGATGTGCGGGTACTTCTACAAGGCGGGCAGCAGCCAACGGAAACCGTGCTGAAGGAGATTGAAGCAGCTTTGAACGCTGATGATGTGCGGCCGCTTACAGACCTGGTGCGGGTATCAACGCCGGAGGAAAACCCGTTTGATATTGATGTGACTTTTTATATTCCCAGATATAGCCAGGCCAGTTTCAGTATTATCGAAGCGGATGCCAGGGCAGCAGTTGAAAAATATATTACATGGCAGACAGAAAAAATGGGCCGGGATATCAACCCATCTATCTTAAATGCGTATCTGATGGAAACGGGAGTAAAACGTGTTGTAATCCGAAAACCAGAATTTGAGGTGGTAGAAGAAAACCACGTTGCACGCTTGAACCGTGATGCCATGAATGTGCAGAACGGGGGAATTGAGGATGAATAACGACATTTACAACATGGACCTTCTGCAATTCCTGCCAGGCGCTTTGAAACATGATGAAAAAATGGTGGCACTGGCACGTGGCCTGGCGGATGAATTGCTGGGGGTTTCCGGCCACATACGGGATGTGCTGATATATTCCAGGATTGATGAATTGCCGGAAGACCTGGTGGATATTTTGGCATACGACATGCATGTTGACTGGTACGATTACAGCTATCCGATAGAAGCTAAAAGGAACATTCTAAGGGATAGTGTGAAAGTACATAAGAAGATGGGAACGAAGTATGCCATTGAAAAGGCCCTGGGCGGCATCTACCCATATAGTGAAGTGGAAGAATGGTTTGACTATGAAGGGGAACCGCATCACTTCCAGGTGATATGTGATGTGACGAACCAGCACATTACAGCTAGTTATCAGCAGATTGTACGGGCAATCAAGATGTATAAAAGGCTGTCTTCCTGGCTTGATGGGGTGGTGTATCAAAGCAGCATAAAAGTGGATGTGGGAACGCACACAGACTTCTTTATTTACAATACGCCAGTGACCAGGAGGATAAAAGCGGGCACATATCCATATAGGAATGTACGGGCCGGGATTGCAAGGGAAACGGTGGTTGTAGGAACAGAACGGGCCGGATTTATCTTTGCTTCACCGCAAACAGGTACTATTCCGCAGCGGAACATCATTTTCAATCAAAGAACAGTTCACATGGATGTAGAAACGGCGCTGGATATGATGGGATATTCAAGCCCGCAGGCCGGAGAGATAAAAGCAGGGGAACATCCGCAGAGAAACCGAAGGGCCAGAGTGGCGGACAATACAGAGGAATTGAACACCATGACGGAAAAGAAGGTATACCAGACCACACAGGCCGGAACGGCCCCAAAACGGGCCATAAAATCCGGTATGGATGATAAAAGGGTGGATGCCTTATTGAAAGCGGATGCCCAGAAGTATCATAGTCCGCAGACCGGAACAGTACCGCAGCGGAACACACATGAGCAAACGGAAGGAAATACCGTGGGTAATGCGGCGGAAATGGCTGCATTTCACTATAAAATCAAACCTTGTGGAAGTAAACGCAGGATTTAAGAAGGGAGGTACTAAACCATGTTGACGGCACAGGCGATGGAAGACTTCAAAGTTTTTATTGACCGCAGTATTGCATATGCAAAGGTAACTATAAGCGGGAAGACAGAAGAATATAAGATACACCGAAGGGAACGGCTGAAAGATGGAAGGGTGGCTGTATACATACAGATTACGCCGCAGGCCGGAAAGACCGTAACCGTTGAAAAAGTGCAGCTTTATAACTATGGCGGGAAGCTATGGGCGGAGAAGTCGGAAGAAATTGAACTTTCCCAGGTGCAGGAAGGCGTTTTGTATCGGTTTACGTTTTCTGTTAAAGAAGTAGAAGGATAGGAGGAAGACAGATGGAATGGTTGCAATGGCAGGACCATGTGACGGAATTTGAAGACCGTTACACGGAAAGCAAAAATGATGATGGAACGATAACCCATAAACCAGTTGAAGGGGAAGTGTTGCAGGAAGGAACGCCGCAGAACGCACAGAATTTCAGCAATATGCAGGCGTGGGGCATCCAGGGAACGGAAATGGCAGCCTTGGCACTTATTGGGGCCATGCATAACAGGCAGGAAGCGGAAGACCTGGCGGGGGATGTGATGGAAGTCACACTGACAAATAATGAAACGTTCCCCTTCAATAACTCGGAAAAAACTATTTCGCTGGAAAGGAAAAGGAACCATAAAAATTATACGGTTTCTGCTGATGTGCTGGGATATTCTGGCGGCTTTCCTGGTGAAGTGGTCGTGTCGGGTAAATTGGAAAACGGCTTTAAAATCGCATTTACTGGCAGCGCCAGAAGCGTGAATTTAAAAGTATTTGTGAAAGGAGGATTTTACAGATGAATGGGCACAGCTTTGTGAAATCAGAAGAAAGGAAACAGCAGGAACGGGCGGTTTTGCGGTCCTATGGTGTAAATGGCAGGGGAACGCCGGAACAAAGGGAAGCTGCTGAAATTATCGCAGCAAGGACCAGCGAAGTATATAAGGAGGGAAAACGCTATGGAAGATAAGGTTATGAGAACGGCAGGAACAGCAGGAATACAGGTGATGGAGAAAGAGGAAGGGAAACACATTGATTACCAGGTGACTTCAAAAAAAATCACTTTTGGTGATGATGAATTGACCATCAACCTTGCCAGCCGTGAAAGAGATTACGAAACCGTTCTGGATATTTGCCTGGACACGGAAGATGGCCTGGTAATTGGTGTGGGAGAAAACGCCAAAAAGTATGTAGCACAGGTGGTAATCCCTGCAAGGGCATATGAAACCGTGGAAGGCGAAGTGGTCATGGAAATGGGAGAAGGGCAGCAGGAGGGCGAAGGAAGATACCAGACAGTTTCCGTTCCGGTGCCTTTTGATATGAATAAATGTACGCTGATTTTATGGAAGATGGAGGGATAAGACATGAGTAATTTTGATGATTTGGCGCTGGCGGTTGAAAGTTTCGGAAGCAATAACAAGGTGATTTTTGATGATATTGGGATGCCCAGTATCACGGTTGGTGTGCCGAAAATGAAGTATTCAGACTTAATTGCTGGCGGCACACAGGAAACATTGCCGTTCTGGATTGTGGATGGCGTGGAAAAGGATGCCATATGGGTTTCAAAGTTTCAAAATGTTGTGCTGCATGACCGGGCGTATTCTCTGCCATTGCGTGACCCCAGGGCAAGTATAAACTTTGACCAGGCTTTAGAGGCCTGCCGGAAGAAGGGGGCCGGGTGGCATTTGAACCAGAGCGGAGTTTTTACGGCGCTGGGATTGCGCTGCAAGAAAAGCGGGAAAATACCGCATGGAAACAACAACTATGGACAGGATGTTTCTTGCCCGTGGGAGAAGGGCATACAGGCGGCAGTGGATGGAAGCACAGGGAAGACCACAAGAACGCTTACAGGGTCCGGCCCGGTCACCTGGTATGATGACTTTACAACAGGAGGAATTGCGGACCTTAACGGCAATGTTTGGGAATGGTGTAGCGGATTAAGATTAAACGCCGGAGAAATCCAGATAATTCCATACGGTAACGCCATGAAGGCGGATTGCGATATGAGCAAAACAAGCCGTGAATGGAAAGCAATCAAACCGGATGGAAGCCTTGTGGAGCCGGGAACCGCTGGAACACTGAAATTTAACGGGAGCGCTGCCGGAAATGCAAACGAAACCGCTGCAAGTGTTGGAAATCCCATTCTCGACACAAAGAGGGATAAACCTTCTTACACTGGCGGGGAAACTGATGCATATTACGCATACTTATATCAGCCGTTGGAAAGCGTGGCGGCTGCATCCGGTGTGACAGTGCCGCAGCTTGTCAAGGCACTGGGTCTTTTCCCGACAGACAGCAATTTGAACGGTGATGGATTATGGGTGAGGAACTATGGGGAAAGGTTGCCTTTTCTCGGTGGCAACTGGAATTATGGTTCCGGTGCGGGCGTGTTCGCCTTGGATTTGAATAACCCCCGTTCCAACATTAACAGTAACATAGGTTTCCGTTCCGCTTTTGTAAATCTGTAATCTGGAACGTGTGTTCTGTTTTCGCTGCGATAGCAGCGATTTTTCTCTGGTCCGCTTTGCGGGCCAGGGTCGCTTCAATTTTCAGATTTTGCACTGTACCGGAAAGGAAAAACGTGGTATAATTTCAATCACTTCAAACCGGGAAGAAGGGATGAAAAAAGACAAATGAGTGAAAGCGAAAGCCCGAAGAAAGAAGAACTGATAATACAACAAAAGGTGTATGACATGATAATGTATGCATACCCGGCAATCGAACAATTTCCGAAGGCGCAAAAATTTTCACTGGCCCAGGACATGAAAAGATGCCTGGATAACATTATGCGATATATCATAGCCGCAAATAAGAAATATACCAAAAAAACCACATTGCAGGAATTGGATATTGAAGTGGCAGCACTGAAAGTTTATATCAGAATGGCACATGAACTGGGATATTTACCACCCAAAAAATATGAAGTATGGTCAAAGATGACGGTTGAAGTCGGGAAAATGGTGGGCGGATGGATTAAGGCCACACGTGAAAAGACATTGACCCAGGATGCCGCCGAAGTTCCGGTAAAAGCAGAAGGACCAGAAGAAACATACCAGTGTAGTGAATGTTCTGACACTATCACAAAGAAAATTAAGGATTTTTCAGAACAAAGATACGGCCAGGCACTATGTTATAAGTGCCAAAGAAAGAGGAAAAAAGGGGAATAGATTACAGTTGCCTTTTCTCGGTGGCAGTTATTGGAATGGTTCCGGTGCGGGCGTGTTCGCCATCAATATTAACGAACCCCGTTCCAACGTCAATTCCGGCATAGGTTTCCGTTCCGCTCTACCTTCAAGCCAGATGCCAGGGCCTTGCGGGGTCCGGGTCAGCGCAGGAGGATAAAGGAATTTATTTCCCTGCCGAAAGGCAAAAAAGTGAATGAATGTGGAAGCTGTAATAAACCGCTAAACACATATTAGGGAACAAGTTGAAGTTGCCTTTTCTCGGTGGCAGTTACGGTAACGATGTGCGTGCGGGCGTGTTCGCCATGAATTTGAATAACCCCCGTTCCAACATTAACAGTAACATAGGTTTCCGTTCCGCTCTACCTTCAAGCCAGATGCCAGGGCCTTACGGGGGCCGGGTCAGTGCAGGAGGATAAAGGAATTTGTTTCCTTGCCAATAGGCAGAAAATTGAATACTTGCAGAAGCCGCAGTAATGCCGTTAAATGCAAGACTTTTGCCGGAAAATGTAAGACACAATCAGGATTTTGTAAGACATAACATATAGGGAATAAATTATAGTTGCCTTTTCTCGGTGGCGGGTACACAACTGCCAGTTCCGGTGCGGGCGTGTTCGCCGTCAACTTCAATGACCCCCGTTCCAACACGAATTGGAATAGAGGTTTCCGTTCCGCTCTACCTTCAAGCCAGATGCCAGGGCCTTGCGGGGCCAGGGTCAGTGCGGGAGGATAAAGGAATTTATTTCCTTGCCAATAGGCAGAAAAATGAATACTTGTGGAAGCCGTGATAAACCGCTAAACACAATCAGAAAAAAAGAACAGGGAGTGGGTTACAGTTGCCTTTTCTCGGTGGCAACTGGAATAATGGTTCCGGTGCGGGCGTGTTCGCTATGAATTTGAATAACCCCCGTTCCTATGGTGATGGTGGCCGGGGTTTCCGTTCCGCTCTACCTTCAAGCCGGATGCCAGGGCCTTACGGGGCCAGGGCCAGTGCGGGAGGATAAAGGAACCTACTTCCTTGCCTAATAATTAGGGAATAAACCGCAGTTGCCTTTTCTCGGTGGCAACTGGAATAATGGTTCCGGTGCGGGCGTGTTCGCCATGAATTTGAATAACCCCCGTTCCTATGGTGATGGTGGCCGGGGTTTCCGTTCCGCTCTACCTTCAAGCCAGATGCCAGGGCCTTGCGGGGTCCGGGCCGGCGCAGGAGGATAAAGGGGGTTATTTCCTTGCCAAAGGGCAGAAAAATAAATGGTTGTGAAGCCTTGAGTAACGAAAGCGAAAAACGTGAAAGCAACACCAAAGGAAAGCTATGAAGACACTAAAAAATGTATTTGAACAGGTGGTTGACTATGATAATTTGTACCGGGCTTACCTTAATGCCAGACTTTGCAAACGGTACAGATATGAAGTGCTGAACTTCTCCGCACACTTGGAAGATAACCTGGTGAAGCTGCAAAAAGAATTGATTGACAGGACCTACACGCTTGGAAAGTATAGAGAATTTTATATATACGAACCGAAAAAGCGGTTGATAATGGCGCAGCCTTTTAAAGATAGGGTGGTACAATGGGCCATTTACCAGGTTTTGAACCCGGTATTTGCGCAAGGCTATATCACGGATAGTTACGCTTGCATTAAAGAGAGAGGAACGCACAAGGCCGTGAAGCGCTTACATTATTGGTTACGCCAGGTAGGGAAGAAGCCGGAAAAGTATTATTTCTTGAAGTTGGATATTAGCAAATATTTTTACAGGATTGACCATGATGTGTTAATGGGAATACTGAAACGGAAAATCCGTGATGATGACATGGTTTTTCTTCTTGATAAGATTGTAAACAGCAGCGAAACGAATTTCGGATTGCCGCCTGGGAAAAGTCCTGGAGAAGTGAAACGGTCAGACCGGGTGAGTGAAAAAGGTATGCCAGTGGGAAATCTAAGCAGCCAGATGTTTGCTAACCTGTATTTGAATGAACTGGACCAGTATTGCAAAAGAATGTTGGGAATACATTTCTATGTCAGATACATGGATGATGTTATAATCCTGCATCAAGACAAGGACCAGCTTCACGAATGGAAAAGAATTATTGATACCTTTTTGAAAGAAAAATTGCAGTTGGATTTGAATGAAAAAACTTGCATCCGGCCTATTACACTGGGCGTTGAATTTTGCGGGTATAAGATTTGGAACACACACATTAAATTGCGTAAGAGTACAGCCCTAAAGATGAAACGCAATCTGAAAAAGCTGCAAAAGGAATACGCAGCCGGAGAAGTAACGGTGGAAGAAGCAAAGCAAACCATTAGTTCATACCTGGGGATTTTAAAGCATTGCGACAGTTACAGTCTGAAAAGAACGATTTTTGGAGAGTACGGAAGCAGTGAAGTATATGAAGGATGGTTTTTCCTTCAACGAGCAACCACAGAAACACAATAATTATGATGCCAGGCAGCGCAGAATATGCGCTGCCTTTTGTATGCCAAAATTTAAGGAAGGGGGTGCAGGAATGGGGCCGGATGAACTGGTGGAACTGCTAAAAACTGCCTTGATGTGGCTGGCAGGAATAGGAATAGTAATTGACATGACACCTGGAATTAAATTTCAGCCCGTGCGCTGGCTGCTGGGATGGGTAGGAAAACAGATGAATAAGGAATTGCAGCAGGATTTTGAAAAGCTGGCAAAAGACTTTGAAACCCATAAGGTTGACAGCCAGCGCACGGAAATACTTGATTTTGCCAATAGTGCCATGAACCGCAGGAAGCACACGAAGGAAGAATTTGACCATATCATCAAAGTGCATGATGACTATTTGCAGTATGTGAGAGAACGAAACCTGGAAAATGGGCAAGTAAAACTGGCGTATGAGTATATCGAAAAAATATATCAACGCTGCCTGGAAAAAAACAGCTTTCTTGTGGTGCGGGAAGATGAAGAAACGGAGGACTGACACATTATGAAAGTTATCATATTTCTGGCCGGGGTTATAACGTGCGCCTTCTTCATGGACCTGGCGAATGCCAGAAACATAAACAAGGCCAGGAGAAGGCGGAGGATAGAGAGAAAACGGCATCCAGAAAAGAAATTGCAGGCAACAAAAATAATTGTCTTTTCTATCATGGTCACCTACTATGCTGCATTTGCCCTGGGGGTATGGGTGGTGATATGTAAAGACTTTTACCAGCTTGCCACGCTTTTGACATTTGTAGGCGGCGTGTCCGTCATTGCGGTAGCGTTCTACTGCTGGAAGTCGAAAGCTGAAAATCTTTTGAAAATCCGAAAAGAGGAACCAGAACTGGGCGTGAGCCTGTCAATGTCAGATATAGCGAATTTAAGTTCGCAGTAAGGGGGAAGCATGACTGAACAATTAAAGAAAGAAATTGTGGCAGCAGCGCAGAACATCATTTTTGCAAATGAAGGAAATTACGGTTCTGTAAATGCTGATGACAACGGAGCAGTGAGCGTGGGAAAGGTGCAGTGGCACGGAACACGGGCGCTGAACCTTCTGAAAACAATATGCAAGACGGAGAACAGGGCAGCAACCATTCTGGGGGCTGCCCTTTATCGTGAAATCACAACGGCGGCAGACTGGGGAACCAGGACCGTGACAGCGGCGGAAAAAACGGTTATAAGCGCCCTTTTGACCACGGCATCCGGGAAGGCGGCACAAGATGACCTGGCGGAAGCTGATGTGACAGCGTATGTGGACCATGGAATTAAACTGGGGATTGAAGACCAGAAAGCGCTTGTATACTTTGCGGACCTGGAAAACCAGGGAGGGGCCGGAGCGTCAAAGAGGGTGGCAGCAGCGGCGGGAACGGTCACACTTTCCAGCATCCATGCTGCCGCCCTTGCGGATAGGGTGATGGGCCGTTACAGCAGCAGAAGAAACAATGTGTATAACAAAGCAAACGCCTTGAACTTCACGGCGGGAAATGGAGGAAATAAGATGGGAGTAATTGACACAGCAGTTCAATGGATGGTAGGAATTGCAAATGACAACAGCCATGGTTATGACCAGGCAAACCGCTGGGGGCCGGATTATGATTGCAGTTCATTAGTTATCACGGCTTATGAACGGGCAGGGGTTCCGGTAAAATCAAAGGGCGGCGCAACCTATACAGGGAACATGAAGCGGGCGTTTCTGAATAATGGTTTCAAAGATGTAACAAGCAGCGTGAACCTGTCAACAGGGGCAGGAATGAAGAAAGGTGATGTACTTCTGAATGAAACGCATCACACGGCCCTGGTGGTCACGGATGGAGCCGGAACCATTGTACATGCATCAATCAATGAAAAAGGAACTGCCGTGGGCGGCGCAAGCGGTGACCAGACCGGGAAAGAGATTTGCACACGGTCCTATTATAACTATCCATGGGGGTGCGTGTTACGGTACGGCCAGGGCGGCAGCACATCCAGCAGCAGCGGAAGTGCATCCGGGGGCCAGACGTACACGGTGCGGAGCGGTGACACGCTTTCCAGCATTGCGGCGAAGTATGGAACCACATACCAGGCACTTGCCAGCTATAACGGAATTGCGGACCCGAACAGAATAAACGTGGGCCAGGTAATCCGCATCCCTGGCAGCGCATTCGGCAGCAGCAGTGCATCCGGGAGCCGTACATATACCGTGCGGAAGGGTGACAGTTTGTGGGCTATTGCGGCCAGCCAGTTAGGAAACGGAAGCCGTTACAAAGAAATTAAGACACTGAACGGATTAACAAGTGATACTATCCACGCAGGGCAGGCATTGAAGCTGCCGAATTAAGAAGGAGGAAAGAACATGAATGACATTATTTTTGCAGCAATCAACCTGGGTATTGCAGTAGCTTTTTTTGTATTGGGGAAATATGTGTACCCAAAAATTCCGAAGACAATTACAGATAAATTGTTTGAACTGGGCCAGATGGCAGAAAAATTTGTTGTATGGGCCAGGGAATTTATGAAGTCTTCCACGGGAGCGGAGAAGATGGAAAAGGTTGTGGAAATGCTGAAAGAGGTTGCGGAGGAAGCAGGCTTGAAAGTTACGGATGAACAGTTGCAGGCCATTGTACAGGCGGCATATGAAGCCATGAAGGCGGGAGAGAAGGAAGCGCAGCAGGCGGCCCCGGCAGCATCCGTTGTAATCAACACCCAGGCCCCGGCAGGAACCGTGGCAATTCCCACAAATGATGTGCCGGAAGATGCACTGGAAGACAATGCAGATGGAACGGTCAATGCATATGACGAACAGGGGAAAAAGGTGGGAACCATTGCAAAAGAGGTGGCGGAACAGACTGCCGCAAACGTCACTGTAATTTTGCAGGAAGGGGCAGTGGTGAAATAGCCTGCCAAACACACCAGAATAAGCCAGGAACAGAGAGAAAGCCCACAGGCGGAGAAGTTACCGCTTGCGGGCTTTCTCTTGCGTATGGACCTATAAACGTGTTATAATAAATACATAGTTTGATGATTAAAGGGCATAGCAGAAAAGGAACGATTAAATGGAACGTGAAGAACAAAGAAAAATATGGGCGGATAAAGAAATGGGAATAGCCGCTTTGGGCGGCAGGTGGTGGGAAAATCAAACGAAAACGGAAAGGCTGATAAATAGCCCACACAGTATGTTTGTTGCAGATTTTATGGCTGTACCTTTGAAGTTACCTGTTAGCGAAACCGGAATGAAACAGGAATAGAAGAAAGCCCGCAGGCGGAGAGATTACCGCTTGGGGGCTTTTTAACGTTTCTGGGAAAACATAGGGCCTAATCCTTATTCCGAAAACGTATGCTGCTACTGTCAAATATTCTGCAATATTTGCATGTAAACCTTGGGCCGCCGTTGTCACCCCACCTATGCTTACAGTTTAAGCATACACAATCAAGAATGCGGTAAAGTTCAGCAATTCCCTGATTATTCAATTCAATTCCGTGTTCCTCTAATATTTTATTGTTCATGTTTTCCTTCCTTCCTGGGCGGACGCTGCCGCCCGGTGTGCTTATTTATGTGGGTTATGAATATACACGTTTCCGCTTTGCTTTGCGTTCTTCTTCCGAAGGGATATAGCTTTCAAGGTACTTCATTACAGGGTCGAAGATGGTCACAACAGCATATTGCCTTCTGTAATGGGTTTCCTTTGGAAATTCAAGTATTATCATTTCACCGCCCGCCTGCCGTTCTACCCATTTTTTTAGGCGTTCTATTTCAGCCAGGAGGGTTTCAGCATAACCGTATGTAGAGGATTTTTCTATTTCTATGGTATATCCAACGGCATAATTATCCTTGTATTTGCTGTAATAATGATGATTAAATTCATATTGTGAACGCTGCATGAGTTCTTGAACATATTTTGGTATTGTCATTGTATTCTTCCTCCCCGGGCGGCAGCAGGGCCGCCATACCAGTTTTGGCCAATTGTTCTTAGTTCAGATATTTTCCCACATTTACGGCAACGTACTGAATGGTAATAATATCCCGTGCCGTCTTCACCGCTTGCGGGTGTATAAGAGTGACAAGAAATAGTATCATACCCAATGCCACCATACAATTTGTGCTTGTTTCCACAGTCGCATGTACACTCTGTATCATTAAAAGCCCCGGTTGAAATTTCTTTAAACATTTTTTTACCCTCCTGTTTAGTTGCTATGAGTATATTATATACTTGCGCAAGTATATAATCAACTGGCAAAATCCACAAATATACTTGCGTAAGTCTGTGAATAATGTATACTTGCGTAAGAAACAGAAAGGTGATATACTTGCATAAACAAGGAGGGATGAAAATGCCAGAAGAAAAGATGACGGTCAATAACGGAAAACAGAAGTCAAGCACAAAAGCAAAGAACACTTTTAACAGCAAAAAATATGACCGCCTATACCCGTTTGTGCCGAAGGGGCAGAAAGAGAAGATTGCAGCAGCAGCGGCGGCGATGGTGCCGCCAGAGAGTTTGAATGATTATGTTGTAAAAGCGATATACGATAGGATGAAAAAAGAAGGTAGGGCGATTGAGGAAGAAGGAGAAACATAAATTTTAAAATACGAGGTGAAAATATGAAGTTAGCAGATGAATTGGTTGAAGACATAAAAAAGTTATAACAACTGCACCGTATGTGCGGAAGTGGAGGAAATACGATGGTTAAAGCGGTAGGATATTACAGGGCAGCATCACCAGAAGGCGCTGAAATGGGATTGCAAAGGCAGAAGGAAGTTGTCAGGGCATATGCTGAGAAGTACGGTTTTGAGATTGTAGCAGAGGTGGAAGCGATTGAAAGCGGAACCTCAGCGGACCGGGATAGTTTGCGCCAGTTAAAAGAAGAAGTGGACAGAACAGAGAGCAAAGTGGTTTTGACAAGGAATATAGACCGCATAGCCAGAAACCCGCTTGTGATGGAAGAAGTAGCTGACAATTTAGGAGGGGTGGACATTAAAGGGGTGGAGGGGTTGCAGTATGAAGATGGAATACTAAAAAAACCGGACTGGATGAGACAGAAAGAAGAACAGGAAGACGGTTATTGTTTGAAGATGGATGTTGAAAAGTTTTTCTTCAAATATGAAGCGGAAGACGGGAGTAATTCATGATGGGATATGCTGTTAAACTTAAAATAAAGGATTTATTGGAAAAGCGCGGCATTACGCAAAAAGAATTATCTAAGTTGACAGGAATACGGGAATCAACAATCAGTGAAATAGTACGTGAAAGCAAAACTGTTCTGAATTTTGAACATCTGGCACGGATAGCGGAAGCCTTGCAAGTAACTGATATTCGTGAATTGATGGATTTTGAAGACAGAAAGCCTTGAAAATAAAGGGTTTCACGCATAAGTACCAATAATGTAACAACCTGTACTGAATGTGCTATCAGATTCCGGCGCTTCTGCTGCCGGGGATTACGCTGGTAGTATCTCCTTTGATTTCCCTGATGAAGGATCA